>Ga0056128_1011327_pt1 | contig 11028 bp, 6 predicted proteins | sample WorMetLIZISLAND2_FD_71113 | JGI IMG/M metagenome (GOLD analysis project Ga0056128, IMG submission 71113) | Marine gutless worms symbiont microbial communities from Max Planck institute for Marine Microbiology, Germany - Olavius geniculatus... ... | reverse complement strand
ACCGTCCCGCGGAGGGTAGGAAGGCTGAGTCGACCTAGCTGGCAGGCTTCGCACCGAGATGGTTTACCTGCCCGCAGGCAGTCACCCATCGCAGTACTAACCAGGCCCGGCGTAGAGTAATTTCGTTTCAACCGAAACGCGCTACCAACTACGCCACGCCACGCCACCAGCAACTCACTGCGCGCGTCAACGCGTATTGCATATTCATAAGCCAACCAATCAAAATGTCCTATCCAAATTCTTAGGACACTTTGATTGGTTAGCTCATGAATATGCAATACACGTTGACGCGCGTCTAGCGGAAGATGCTATGGATATCTTAGACTGAGAAGAAAAGTAACGACGAAGTACTAAGTAAGGGAGAGATAGTCTAAGAGCCTAATAAAAAGAATTACGTCAACGGTAGCTTGGCTTCCTGGAGCCTGTCTTGTGAATGCATGGCCTTGAGAATTTGATGGTGACAAACTTTACATAAAATGACCAGAAGCAACTAAAGCAAGTAAAGTATAATTCAAAAACTGTTAGTGGGAGAAGAAAAAGCAGTCTTTTCTATGAAACGTTTAAAATTTAAAAGTAGTAAAACCAAAAAAAAACATAGTCGGGCATTCGTTTCCGTTCGTATCAATAACGGCAACTCGCGTGTTAATTGTTTTTGTTTTACTGCTTCTGCTGCTGCTAAACGACGAGTGATTGTGCGTCGTATTCTTTAGTGTTGAGATATTAATACCGGTACCTTGTCGCGGTTATGCCAATTAGCTATACTATTTATACACTGCAGAATAATAACTCGGAATGAATTTATTCGCATGACTGACTGCGCTATACGATGATGATGACAGTTAGACTGTGTATGACGTCATAGTGAATGGCGCGTAGTAAGCTACGTATCATGGGTCCATTGCCTGCTAGTCTTGCTAACCACCAAAAAAACAAAATCATGCATTCTGTGAATAAAATCACAATATATTTCAAATAAGTCCACTGTGGCGTGGAGATGGATTTTTTTTTGGCATTAATGCAGCGCCCTGATTATAAACTGTATGAATTGATCAAATCAAAATCTTGATTTACCGATTTGTTGGTATTTCGGCAAGCGCTGTTGTCTTCCTGAGAAAGATTTCTGTTCGCCGCCAGATGTCGCTGCGACGAACAATTATTTGTCATAGATGTAAAGATGTTCGTAGGACGCCTGTTCTCGGTTCATCGATTTGTCTGTCGTTCTTTTCATGGCGTCTATCGTTTTCTTGCTCGACCGTTGCTTATTCTGTTGCTTTCTCTGTGGAGCAGCTCTATTGATTAACAGCTGCAATGTGGAGAGAGTTTACAGTCTGGCAGATCCTGCGCCACTTCTCATTTTATGTACTAGATATCGCACTGCTGAAATGGGTCCGCGAGTACGCGGTATACGAGCTTATACCACTCCAGACAGTGTGGTATCGTACTTGAACCACGCTCGGATCGCAGCCACGTACACACTGACACCGTGTAGACTGGAGTTTTGAAGTGAGAAGTAAGTAACGCAGCGGCGTCTTGGGCTACGAAATTTGAGAAGCGGGAGATTGCAATTTTCCAACAAGCAGCTGCATATTCGACTGAATAAAAGAGATCATGCCATCACTTGTGCTCAACATTTTAATTTTGTCCTTAAATATCAATTTCAATAAAAAAAAGCTTTTTAGTTCCAAATGTAATATTTTTGGACGAAAATTGTCCGAAAAGGCTAAAATTTTGATAGCGAAACAGAAAATAGAAAATTGCCTTTTTCCGCTGCTAAGTAGTGTCAGTGTTCGGTGAAGTTTGAAATATAAACTGACAGTGTGTGTACACTGTACGACGTCGTTTGTCGATAGAATGCGGAGCGGTGCGCGCTGCCCGAGTGACGGACGCTAGCAGTCGGCAACTACGTCTCAGCTGGAATCGACCTTACCAACTCAGCGGTCTACTCGTCGGATACGCGCTCACCTACACCGGTCCGTCGTCTGCCTAAACATCTCTCACTTATGCTAGCGCTCAATCAGTACATAACTTTATGAAAAATTTATATAAGAGCTAAGGAGCGTCATCTGCCATATAGTATCACACAGTTTTTCCTGCTACCCGACACAAGCACTGCCGCTTTCGACTAGGCTCCTATTTTACTAGTCGACTAGTCGACGTAATTATCGCAAAGGACAAAATTACCTGAACTTCGCCTCCAGTACGCATAAAAACATAATGCAATTTAGAGCATCGAGCCAGTTTTTATAGAGTCCTTACAGCAGCGTTATTGTTTGAACTTGACTTTGAAAACAAGCAAAATTTTTATACGGCATAAACAAAACGAAATGATGTAACCGAATTCGGCCTTAACCGGTACTTGTTCGTACGTACTGGCTAAAGTGGTCCAAGACGGCTGCCTGCCGGATCCTATATGCACCTTTAGGCCTGTATTAACGTATCCACTCGGCGTTATAGAAAGTCGAAATATCCTTGTAATCAATAGGCATATATAGTCACTTTATTTGTAGACGATAGTGCTACTTTTCAAATTTCGACATGTAAACGGTGCCCAGCCATAACCCCAGCCAGACAGACCGATACTCAATTTACCTATACCCCGGACGGAAGGAACGCTGAGTTGACCTTGGTGTTGGGGTTGGTTATACCGAGATGGTTTACCTGTCCACAGACAGTCACCTATCCAAGCGCCAGACTATGAGTTGAACCAACGACATTGCGATCGGTAGTCCAATGTCCTAACCGTTACACTAGCCGCGTGTGTCTGGCGTATTTGTGTGTATATAGTGATAGCGCCGAGCGATTCTGCTGAGTACAACTCCGAGAAACGACTCAACCTCGACGAACCGACGCTGACGCGACTCACGCTCAAAGGACTGCGTCCGTTACATACTTACCGGCTGACGTTGTCGTGCGTCAATCGCCGGGGTCCCGGCACTCCGGTGTCGGTCGTCGCGTCCACGCTACCAGCGACAAGTACAGCTATACTTAGTCACTGACTCATTATGGCATCGGATCCTGTTTCGTAATCGGGAAAAATATGTCGGCCCAGTGCCGGCATATCGTGACCGTCCGCCCAGCCAGCGGCGTCGTGAGTTAAAAAAGTATAGGCCCGGCAGCAAATTGTTATTTTCGGACAAACTCAGCAAATTTCCGACAAAGGGGATTATGCCTGCTTAAAATTCTAACTTAGTTCCTTTTCTTATCTGAAATTGAGTTTTAGTTGCAAATTCTGGACTTTTGGACGATAATTCTCCGACAAGTAGAAATCTTCCGACATCCAAAAATTTAGGGTGCGCAGTTGCTTTCTCTGTCATGACGTCACTAAGCCCGGCTGTGCACTGCATTGCGCAACCCATAACCCTTCGTTTCAAACCGAAAATTAGCTCACTTGGGGAACGTCCGAGCCAATTTTGGCTTCATTCGCTTCCAGCACTTACACTGCTATCGACTAACAGTGTTACCTACAAATGCCGACTACTTACTTACTTACTTATTTGTGACGTATGCAGGAACGATGACGCCCAAGTTCACGACGATCAACTTTAACAGGCGCGCTCTAAACGTCACGTGGTTTGTGACGTCAGAGGAGCTCAGTGGCGCCATCATTACCGTCTGCTACAGGAAACTCGGTCGGACTTATGATCACGTGTCACAACTTTTAAGCTAGTGAAACTACGATTTTCCACGATAGCGACGAGATTATTTCATAAACCGTTGCACTTAGCTTGATGAAATTGAAGACAAACTTTGAACACTATTAAATTTGAAGGTCAAAGGCTAAAGATCAAGGTCATATGACCGGATTTTCGGATTTTTCATTATTGCAAGATAAGCAAAAAATTTGTTAACAAGATTACAAAAAAAGTTACGAACAAAGCTGCCCAAAATTTATTTTGAAGGTTATTTGTGCAAAATTACCCTGGACTGATGTTACGGACTTAATTCCTCCAAACAAAGTTTCGCGGACATAATTTTCGACAGCTGCAAAACACACCAAATCTCGTGGGACATAATCTTTTTGGACGTAAGAAATAAACTTAGCCTTTTACTCTTTTGAGTGAACGAAATCGAGTACCGGCTTGCCTGGGTGGCTGACTAGGGTGCGTTTACCTGTGACGGGTAAAAGGTCACACTGTGCGATTTTATATGACAGCTAGCTTTAAAATGTAATCTTTGTACGTCGACTCCTCCGTTCGTTTGTCCGTTTTTTGTCCGTTTACAGAAAGTCTTTCTAATTTCAACAAAATCTGGCATGTACGAATAGACCGATAAGCGATATAACACGACTGTATGTCACGAGACACTGACAGTTAAAATGCTTTCATTTTAAACGTTTATTTCATCCGCCATTTTACAACGTGGGCTCACAAGCGACTCAAACTAGGGCCCACTATCTAAACTTAATTGGGCAGCGTTGATTTTTTATTTCCGTCCTGCTTTTTATATCACGTGACTTTGAACTTAGAATTGATTTTGTGTCAGGTGATGAGACATGGAGCAGTCTTGTGGCTGAGTCGGCGGCCGAGCAGTGGACTGTGGTGCGAGGCCTGGAGTCTGGACTGACGTATGAGGTGAAAGTCATTGCTGCTGATGACGCCGCCTACTGTACGGACAGCGCGCTCTCCGACGATGTCAAACGAATACAGATTGACGTCAAGCGAGGTTCACAGCTTACTTATTTACTTACTTACTTATTTTCTGTTTATCTCATAATTTCCTTAACTGTGATAAAACAGCATTAATTGTGAGATCAAGTGTTAAAAATATGGTCGACAATATAGGGGTATTTTGTTATATCTCGTGCACTGTTCTATGTGTATAATGTGCAACGATCGACCCTAATCGTTTCAAAAACTGCCCAAGTGCTCGGGTCTGCATATTTGTATACAGTCATATGCTAAATTGTTGAGCATGTATGTTCCATTTTTTTGCGTCACTCTGTTTGTTGTGTACGTATTATATATTGTTTTCGCCACAAATAGCAGTTACGATAACTCAACTAAAAGAAAATCATAATAAAAAAGTAAAGATACATTTCATAATGTCAGAAAAAATATCATCTTGTTTAATTTTTTGTTGGCAATTATTGTAAAAACAGAGAGCACGGAGAGTTCTGGCTGTTAATAAACCTCGCCAAGAATTTTTGGTTTCGTAACATGGGGCTATTATCCAAGTCGAACACAAAGTACACGACTGACAAACACAAATACGAAAGAGAAACAAGAAATCTGAGATAATGCTCATGAGACGCGCGAGAGCCTATAGCAGTTTTTGTTCGCAGGTAATTTTATCTCTATTCATTTCGTCGCAATTCACTCTTTTGCAGCCAAAAATCGCCAAAATCACTAAAACCCCTATTTTTAAAGTTTAAGGTCAATCAAAGTCATTAATGTTGACAATGCTAAGAAGCTCGTCGCCAGTGCTTGTTGTGTTAAGCAGCATATCTGTGCCTGTCTGCAACCATTTTTACGCTAGACAAGCCAACAGCGGATAAATAACCACTTTTTAGAAGGGAACCCCTTTTTGACACCCGTGCGCGCAAGCATCCTTAAACCTAGAAGGTCCGGACTTGGATTGCTAAAATCTATATTCAATGCTGAAAATTTCATACACCGGTTGTGTTGGTCTATTTCCAGCCATTTTGGCGCAATTCACTTTCGAAATGCGTGTCGCAGCCCGAAATCGCAAAAAAATCAGTAAAACCCTTTATTGTAGGGGTTCAAGGGCATTCAAGGTCATCGATGTTGACATTCCTAAGAAACTCGTCGCCAGTGCTTGTTATGATAAGCAGCATGTATGTGCCTATCTGCAACCATTTTACGCGCGAGAGCTAGTTAGCGTATTAGCTATTGTAACTCTGTCTGTCTGTCCGTCTGTCCCTCCGTCCGGCACGACCCGGTACCGTTTCAAAATCAGTAGAGGTAGAGATTTCGGGTTATTATTATATGATAGCTTAGTGTCTCTAGTATTTTGTGACAACATTTCATGCTACCCAGTGAAAGGGGTCCTCACGAACGAGGGGCGAAAGAGGGGCACCCCTGCTAAAAGACGTTATTCTACCGCTATTTGCTCGTCTAACGTGAAAATGCTTGCAGATAGGCACAGACATGCTGCTAATCGTAACAAGCACTGACAACGGACTTCTTAGAAATGTCAACATCGGTGACCTTGAATGACTTTGAACTCCCAAAATAGGGGGTTTTAGTGAACTTTTCGCGATTTTGGGCTGCGACACGCATTTCAAAAGTAAATTGCTGCGAAATGGCTGAAGATAGACCAAGATAACCTGCGTACGAAATTTTCAGCATTGAATGTAGATTTCAGCAGTCCAAGTTTGGACCCTCTAGATTCAAAGAGGCCTGCGCACGCGGGTGTCAAAAGGGGTACCCTTCTAAAAAGTGTTTATTTATCCGCTGTTGTCTTGTCTAGAGTGAAAATGGTTGCAGATATAGGCACAGCCATGCTGCTTATCATTAAAAGCACTGGCGACAAGCTTCTTAGAAATGTCAACATTGATGACCTTGAATGACCTTAAACCCCAAAAATATTAATTTTAAGTGATTTTTTTAGCAAATTGTGGTTGCAAAAAAATGAATTGCGACGAAATGCATGGAAACAGACCAAAATTATCTGCGAACAAAAACTGCCATGGGCTTTCGTGCGTTTCATGAGCATTAGCTAGGATTTCTTGTAACGATAAACGAGCCAATACCGGTAAAATAACGCCTTTTTAAGGGTGGTGCTTTTCTTCTCCCTTCGTTCGTGAGGACCCCCTTCACCCAGTGGCATGAAATTTTGTCACGAAATACTAGATACTCTAAGCTATCATATGTGAAACCAGAAGTCTCTATCTCACCTGGGCTCCGATCGGTACCGGGACGTGACAGACACCAGAACAGAATTACTATAGCTAATATGCGCTATAGCTATGCTAGCTCTCGCGCGTAAAAATCATACAAAACATTATCAATAGGCCTATCAATAAACACATAAAATCTGGTAGCCTTCGCCGAATCTCAATTTAAGTCAGCAAAGGGACTAATCAACTCTGTACAATCCTCAGCGGTAAGATATTTTTCTCGTGTTACTTTGTGGTGAATAAATGTGATATAAATGCAGCAGCACGGCATATATTGATGAAGGAAGAAGTCTTGTAAGCTTATAGCTAGAGTTATATAGTAGGTCGTTTGTATGGTCCCAGGTGGCGTACGGCCATGTCGTAGTTTTTGCTAGTTTATAGCAGCGACCATAGCGAACAGCCGAATGACTTAAACGCTCTGTAGTGTATAGGCCATCATCAGTCAGCCTCCGCATCTTAAGTCAGGGGCGAGCATCCACTACACTGACAGGTGAAAGCAAGATGCTTCCTGGAAAAAGTTGGGGCAGTAAAGACAGCTAGCAAACTCGGGGGAATTTTTTAGGTGACGAATTGTTGGTTCAGCCCCCCCTCCCAAATGTTGAGGCATGAGGTGTGTTTTGAGAACCTTAAATGCGTTACAGTGTGTTGCCCTGTTTGCCAAACTAGTCAAAGTCGTTTAGGTAAACAGTTTCGGCGTGCGAAAAATCGGTATGTCAACCGAGTCAAATAAATCGGTCTGCACGATTTTTGGATGAAGTTTTCATTTGTCCGCGTATAGTCAGTAAAACTCCAGAGCCTAGATTGGTGCGACTTGGAGACATTGTGGCGCATTGTGGCTATTGCTAAATTGCGCCTTCTAAATAATCTTACTGACTTACTTAGGCCTACTAAAAAGTTTTCCTGACGCTGATGGGAGATGGTCGCCCCTGAGCGGGACTTAGCTGTGATATCTTGCGGCTATTATACTATAGAGTCTATTGATGATGCATTGATGCAAGCATAAAGCGCTGGCCACACTGTCTCCGTAGACCAATTGTATGGCTAATGTTATATCATCGACCGTGCTGGTATGGCTACATACGTACCGTGGACCGTGGTAGATAGGCTACGTGCTATTGTAGCCAGCATGCATGAATAATGAAATGAATATCTTTTCTATTGTTTATGCATATAAGCTGCACCACAACGGATGTTGTTCGACTTGGCAAAGACATGTGGTTTTTTTATTTTACTTCCAATCTGCTGCGAAGTCAATCAGTCAAGCAACGCTTATATTTCAGACCCCGTATAGAAAGCAAGATAAAAAGCCTAGGCTAGACTGATCGGACGCAGAGCGGTAAAGCATTAGAAACGATAAAAAGCGGTAAAACGCAATTATACAAGTAAATAGTCTACGTCAATATTGCAACTTTGCAACGAAATGTTTTTTACGTGTTCAAGTCCAAAGTGTGGAAGAAAAATGTAGCATTAGTAAGGGCTAAAAAGATGTGTGCTTATAGTTGCAGTCTCGTCCCGCGAACTACGGCAGCATAACGGACTACTGTAGATGCAAACAGCTTTGTTTCAGTAAAACTTTTAAAACAAACAAAAACTGCGCTGATATTTTTGAAGTTCCAATGAAAATTTGAAAAGGAAAAGTTTTTCGGGGCGAACGGCAATGGAAACGCATAAATTTTAGTGCTATGCAATCTAAGACTCGGTGAAAGACTGTCCGATCGTTTAAAACAGAGCGCTTGATGTAGAAATTGTAGGCGCCTATCTCTTATAATAGATCGTCAGTGATGGCAACGTTGTGTATCGTGCGGCTCTGTCAATGGCACTGCTATTATGCAACCCTTTTAACAGGCCGCATTACGGATCTCGCCCGTCTGTCTCTCCTTTTTATTCCATCTGTCTGTTTGTCCCGTAAGGGATCTTAACTCAAAAACGAAAATTGACGTAAACGTTTTCCAAGGCAGAAGTAGTATGTCGGCACTGTGCTGTGTTCTGTTGTTCTAGTTAGTACTATGCAGGTTGTGTACTAGCAGTGGCGTTGTAGTAAGGCGGTGGGGGCATGGGGAAATGACTCTTCAATAATTAAAAAGGCATTTCCGCATGTCCCCACCGCCTTACTACAACGCCACTGCCAGTACATAACCTGCATAGTACTAACTAGAACTGTGAGCTGTCGGAAAAATGTTGGAAATTTTTTTTCTAAAAATCATCAAAAATGCTTCAAATTTTGCGTTGGAAACGCCATTTAGGAAAAATTTAGGGGCAGAATTAACATTTCGTGCACCCATAACCTCTCCTGTCGAAAACTTGCAGTGTTTGTCGGAAAACTGGAACTTCCTGTTCTGCCTATTTGTTTTAACGCACGACGCCTCGTAGTATACTGAGTGTATTGTATACTACGTGTGCGCAGAGCTTCGTCACGAGGTGCCGACGTTCCGCGTGATGTCAGTTGACTCTGACGCGCTGTCAGTCGCTCTCGTCAACACCAACCGTTTCCACTCCTTCGCCGTCTTTTATCGGCCAATCGGTAAGTTGATCTTTGATTCACCGACGACGGTGGGCAATATCGGTCTAAGAAACAACGCATGTGTATTTGTAAATTTAGGCCAGTTGTGATATTATTGGTTTAAATGATGTTGATTTGTTGACACAATTTCATGGCTTGACATTCGTGTTTGCCATGCTACTGTGTTACATCTGATGTCAGAGCGAATATTAAAATATCATACTATACTGTACTTTTCGGACGAGAGTGTCGTTTCGTATTCTTACTGAAAGCGAACGCTGAACGCGTGTTTAGGCGGCACCGTATATGGACTGAATGCGTGTTTAGGAGCCACCCCGTGGAGCGTGACGGATGAACTGAAGGCAACACAACTGGCGACATTGCGTCAGCTCGACCCGCGACTGAAGTACGAACTGAAAGTCACCGCAAAGTCAGCCGCGACGGACGAAGATGTGCCAAGTCCGGCCAAAGTCATCAGCTTCGGCCCTGAACCCGGTAAAAGACCACGTCGAAACTGTATTGCAAAAATCAGTACCAATTTGCCACTTTGCTTTATTTGTAAGAAAGCAGGCCTATATAATTTATATAGCCCGTTGACTGTAATAACGCGCTAGGTGTGCTAGTAGAACGAAAAGTTCAAATGTTTTAGCTGACGTTTAAAGGTAGATAATGAGTATGTGCTGCATTTCAGAATGTTAAGAAAAGCGTTGAGAATGCCCGCTGTGAATGGTGTTCAGATGCTCAGGCGGCGGTGGCGGACTATGTGGACATTAGCAGCAGCAGCAGCAATCATCCGTGTTCAGTCGTCAGTCAACTGATGCTGATTGCTGCTACATGCGGCCGCGTTCTGTGGACTTGTGCATAATAATATGCTCTCATCACTGACAGTAGCCTATACATCTAGTCAGTGGTTAAAGTGCACAGCACTTTATAGCAGGGAGAGGGGGAGGAGGTTCTTTGTTCAACGCCGAAAGGATCGTACTCGTCAACGCCGTTTAAATAATGTCGTTAGCTTCATCGTTTCCAGAGATATTTGCGCTCAAACTCGAAAGTTGTCGTAAATCGCACCGATTTCTGAACGTTTTTTTCCCTCCCAAATTTTAAGAGGGGGCGGTGCCCCCAAAATTTGTACTTGCGTTAACACCACAACCTAGAGCCGCGTCAAGTGCCAAAGTTTTGTCGGGCTACACTCCCTAACTCCCAAGTTATAAGAGCTCATTTATTGCAATTTAAGCCAATTTTTGACCCCTTTTGAAAAAAATTGTAAAAGAGGCCCCTGTCACCGATGGGGGGTGCGCTAGTAAGACTTGGTCATTCTCTAGCGCGTGTAAAAATTTGGGGGCGCAGCACCCCCTAGAGGCCGAAATATGGTCTTTCGAAAATGCGCTTTCGGTGGGTTTAATTCAACATCGAGATCTCCAAGGTTACTGGACCAAACTTCACCGGACTTGTTTTGCCTAACGCGGGAGGAATCGGTGTCGAACAAGTAACTCACCGATTTTGAATATCTTCATCCGTTCCAGAGAAATTGACCGCCAAACTTTGAAGTCGACCGAAATCGGGCCAAATTTTGCATGTTTTTGGCCCTTAAAAATGTTTTGGGGAGGCTCCCCCAAAATTTCGGCCCGGGATTATAAAATCGAACATACTTAGGAGCATCGTGCAAAAT
>Ga0056128_1011326_pt1 | contig 11028 bp, 7 predicted proteins | sample WorMetLIZISLAND2_FD_71113 | JGI IMG/M metagenome (GOLD analysis project Ga0056128, IMG submission 71113) | Marine gutless worms symbiont microbial communities from Max Planck institute for Marine Microbiology, Germany - Olavius geniculatus... ... | reverse complement strand
TATAGACTTCTGAACATGACCGCCTACCGATTTTTCAGCATTAAAAAATGTTTAAGCTAAAAATGCTATTTAATTTTCAAAAACCGGTTACCACGTTACTGTCGATGACGTCACAGTGACCCATTGACAAACAGTAATTTATTTTGTTTATAAATTATCACTAAATTGTCGTTCTTTTCAAGCAATCGCCGGCTGTCCACCGGATTCATCTTCCAGCAGGACAGCGCACCAGCACACACAACGCGCAGCGCAGGAAACTGACTGCGGGCCAACTGTCTAGATTTCATCAGAAAAGACCAATGGCCTCTAAATTCGCCGAATGCAAATTCGGTGGACTATCACGTGTGGTGTGCAATGTTGGAGCTTACTGCAAGCTTAAAACAAAGCCAAAAACAATCGCAGAACTCAAGGAATCGCTTCAGGTTATCCGGAGCAACCTACCACAAGGACCGATCGACAAGACTGTGAAAGACTTCTCAAATTAAGCGACTAAAGGCTTGTGTTGGAGCTTGGACCTGTTGGTGGACACTTCGAACATTCACAGTGACAATGGAATTTTGGCATCTGATCATTAGTTAACTGTGTTGTTTGACTCGTTTCAACGATGTTATTGAACTGGTGTTGCAGCTTGAACATTTTTTCACGCTGAAAAATCGGTAAGCGGTCATGTTAAAAAATCTATAACTTCGTCATTTTTCAATGGAATCAAATTTTCCTTGGCATTTAGCCGTAGAACAATTTATTAAATAAATTTGTAAATTTTCAGGTTAATATGCTAAACGGTTGTTGAGAAAACAGCGAAAAACTTTAAGGGGCTACTTTTTTTGCCGCACCCTGTATTATTTTCAAATAACATAATTTCAGTTGCCGACGGCGCCAACATCCAACGGACACAAAACAACGCTGTACATTGAAACTAAGGCACGGGTAATCAAGTACTATGCCGGTGAATTATTTAGCGTTACGTTTGATAAGGATAAAAAAGAAAAAAAAATGATGACGATATCGTACTGTTCTCGAAGTCATCGGCGACGCGTAGCAACAGTATCATCGTCATCAGCGGCAGCAGCAGCAGCAGCCGCTCATCGCCGATGCATAGAATCCGTGCAGTGCTTGATTATGCATGTCTAATCGAGCGACTGTCATCGCTGACTGTGACCTGGACGGGACAAGAGGCCATGCAGCCGGGCGCACGCACATAGCCGCCGGCACAGGACACCTGTCCGACTGGATGCACCTAGTACAGCGCACTTGACTAGCTCGCTGTCAGTCACCGGACACTGCTACACCGGACAGCTCTACAGTGGCTGGGCAGCCGCCGGTCCACGGATCTGTTTCACGGCCGTTCGACGTCGTCGTATAGGCCTACACAATAACGACGTCTCGGACAGGATTGCATTTCGTTCTAATTACGACAGAATTACATCGAAGTCATGCAAATTAGACGCGTTGATTAATCAATACGGCCACATGATTTGCACTGTATCATGGATGCGGCTACTAGATTGACCTAAAATGTGCGTGTCTCGTTAATTCTATTGACAACCAAAACTAGGCTTACTGTCGATAAGCCTGTATCTTGTTACGTACGCAGTTGATAATACAGTGATACAGTACTGTCGCTTGTTGAAGGGACAATCGCTGCATTCGCATAACCGCTGCAACGATAGCTGATGTGATTAACAGTTGCAAACGTATAGGCTATAGACAGCATCTGCTGTGAAACATTCTTCGCCAGTCATGCATTGTAGTGACGTCATACACAGTGTCGTTCAGAAAGTAAGCCACTATCTTGGCAAACTATATGCGAGGTCAATTAATCGTATTGAATGTGTCAGAGACAAAAATTTTTTTGACATCAAGTATCACCAATATAAACATAGTCTACTAGAAATTCGGGACAGAGCCAAGCGTGAAGGCACCCAGCTCTCCATCCCCGTTTGTGGAGTCAGTTTAGGAGTTGGAAATTTTATTCCTGATAGCTCGAAAACGCCAAGCGTCCACGCGGCGAACAGACGTGGACACGCTTACGCTCAGTGGGGAGCCGTCTTCCGCTTGTCCAGTGATGTCGTGGCGGGGGCAATTGCTCATCCAAAATATTTGGCTGTCTAAAAATTGTCGCAAAAACTTTGTGTTTGAAAATATTTGTCTAAAAACGCAAAATTTGAAACTTACAACCAAGTTTTTTAAAAAGCTGAAGGGCAAAGTTAGAATTTTGGGCTCCCATAATATTCTTTGTCCACAATTTGCAACAATCGGTCGAAAGTCTGACAAAAATTTGAGTGTTTGTCGTAAAATAACAGTAACTTCCTGTCTCGCCCCTTTTTAACCCACGACTCCTCTTCGCTTGGCGATATCTTTACCCGTTCCGCAAACAATCGAGATTGATTCAAAGTTAAAGTTGCCAAATTATGTGCGTTTTGGCCCTCAAATTTGCTGCATGCAGTATCAGCATCTTTCGCATGCAAAAGTTACGTTACCGGATGTAGATACTGTGCGTAGCAAGGACATAGTCGTTTCCGTGCTGGTGGGTGCTATACACCGGCTAGCTGGATGGCCGGGTGTGGCGGCGTGTGGGTGGGCTGACCATGCAGGGTGACTATTAGCGCCGTCGGCCGAGTCCATAACGCAATTGTGACGAGCCTAAACGTTGTCCCTCCCTCGACGAGCATCGTTCATCGTTCAGCTATATTATGCACGCCCGACCACGCTCGCTCGCCCAGAACAATTATTAATTATCGCCAACGCGCGCGGACGATTATTTGATTTTCGACGGACAGCTCCGGTCTGCATATCGTTCTACAGAGACGAGACGCGGTGCTAGCTAGCTGACTGATTGAGATTCGGTCGCTGTGAAGAGAACAGACACCCGGTGATTACGGTGCGCACTTGGTCTGGTCGACGGACAGCAGACGTCACCATGCAGTACGAACAAAGAAGTTCGGGCGGCGCGGCGGTCGTCTCAAGTTATGACAGTGCTGCGAGCGAGTTTAGATTGCTGCGGCGGCGAGCGGCGTGCTCTGCTCCGTGATGCCCTCCGGATTCTTCGGTCGTCAGCGGAACACGTCATGCACTGTCGCATGCCTGCGTTTTGTGTCCGCACTGCACGCAGAGTTCACAGCACGGCTCTTCGCCGTACCGAAAGTATACTAGTGATTTATGTATATCGAACGATCAATGACCGCACTGCAACAAGTAGGGCCTGAACGTAAGCCGTGGTGAAGTGTAGCCTATATACACCGTGAGGCAATGAAGCAAACTGCCGAGTTTTTGACGTCGGTATCGAATACTGACCGATTTGCAAAACGTTTTCACTGGCATATTTTCCGAAAAATTTGCAATAGTAAATAGAAATGAGAAATCCCGCATATTTATAAAAGTACACACTTATCATCATCTCGTATCCTCATATGATGTAAGTTTACGTGAAAAGATCATCGCGGTTGTCAACATCACATTTCTGGCAGAATAGACGCAGCCTGCACTAAGTGATTTATATCCGTATCATTCTTGCATGCATAGCCTACAACAACACGACGGAAATGGACGGTGTCCACAGTAAAAGAGGTATAAGAGTGATGGAGCACTGAGTACAGAGAAGCGACAAGCACGCGTCAGTGAGTGAATGCTGCACGGCGACAGCGACGCAATCTTCGGCTCAAATTGGCCGTGCTTAAAGGGACTACGCAGCCAATCTGTGAACGGCGGTGGAGAAGCTGCAGCAGCTTCGTGGATGATTGTGGGTGTGATGTCAGTCGATGCGCCGTGGCGCTACCGCTGTTGTGTGTAATCGACGTCGACGCCGCCGGCAACGTTGTCGTCGTCATCCTATCGACAGCAGCCATGCAGCCTTTGGTCTGGCCTACCGTGCATTCACCATGCGACCGGATGATCGCCACACTTACGGATAAGTTAGCGTACGCGTGCGAAACGATTAACGAGTAAATAAGCATATAAGCATTACTATCAATATCAAGCATTATTATGAAACCGACACTCGAACTATTTTCGAGAAACCTGTAAGCTTTGTCACCGCATATACAGGCGACAATTGGATTGTCTCGGCAGTCTTTCAAGAGACAGTTCGTATGCAACCACCACACATCAGCTGAGGTGACGTGGTTTTATGATAGCTCGTATAGCAGCGCTGGCTGCATGTGGTACCCTATATTCCTTCACTGTCTCCGAAATAAGTCGCACAAGAAATTTACGAAAATTTTGTTGCTCCTCCGAAAGTGTGGTATCTAACCTAGTCTCACAAAAGCTTAATCTGCACAAGACGATGTGTCAGGGTTGCAGATTTCACAGACAGTACTACAAGAATAACAGCACCTATAGGCAAGCAGTAATCGAATTCGCAGCGGTTAATCCGTCAGTAAATATTAGATCGCGCACTACGTCGAATGTTTATGAAGTGTCTTTGTTTTTTTGACTGCAAACAAATTTTACGCTGCGGTGGCATTTGCCGGTAATTACCGGAGAAAGTGTGAAAAGCAGCGGAAGCATCTTGCGGGCCGTGCGGCGTTGATCGGCACTTGGCAGTGCATCGTAGCGTATCTCTGTTGCGCAATTAACGACTGCCAGGCTGACTGCCCGGCTGGCTGGAGTGAAGATGAGTGGCACTAATGAGACTCTGCGAGTGAGTGGCGGTGATGTGGCGACGCGAACGGCGATGGCTGCTGGCGAGCGGCGACATCGTCGTGTGCAAGACTAGCTCGAGCCAATCGTGTCGTGAGGGTTGGACGTTGGCGACGCCTGCCTGCCAGCGATTTGGCGCCGATGGGCAGGCCGACCTGAAGCCAATCTGCACACTTCGCTAGCAGCACACTCAGCCGCCACGGTCTATCCTATATTAGACATCTTCTTCCTGCAGTACATAGCCACTAGCCAGCGCGGAGTCGTATCCCGAAGGTATCTCCTTACGGGCGCATCATCGTCAAGAACTGTCCACTACATCGAAGTATCATCGACCACGCACTGCGGGCATTTAGATTGCCATCAGCACGTTCCCTGTTCATTTGCGGGACTCTATTATAGAGGAAAGATTTGGCTAACAGTCACGCCCGCAGCATCCGCAGCACGGAAGACGGACTGCTGATCGAAGTGCTGACGTCAAACCTGGCTCTATTATCCTGCGCTATAATTCCAATAGCGACATAGACCTACACTAAACGGCGGACATGTCTTTCATATCTCTAGACTCCAGCGGATGGCAGGTAAGAGCTGCGATGCGTTAATTCATTCAATATCATTATTGATCACTTGATTTTTTCTGCACTGGCTAATGTATGGGATACTGAATATCATTTTGTTGGTAGTTTCATGTGAATTAATTAGTATTAGTGTGCACAAATTTTGTTTTGCGTCACCGTTTTGTCCCTAGTAAACTATATTTTGGCGTTAATGTATTTACCTAGCACATGTTTAATGTTGTTGGCTGTTGCGTGCCACTATTGTAATGGTTTTATTTTTTTAATATTTGTTACAGCTTAAAATTGTTTTGTTGTAATATTTGTATATTGTCAAAAAGTCATCGGAAAGCAGTTGTAATACTTTAATGAAACAGATGTAAATAAAAATTTTTTGAAGCGGCAGTCTTAGTTATTGCATTAGCGACTAACAAATTATAAGAAACTTAGTGGTAGCCATATACAAAAAAATGTTTAATTTTCATATATGTGTTTTAAAAATCAACCAATGCTGAAGCTCAAAGTGTGTTGTAAAAAGCATCCTCTGAAGATTTTTTTTGCCATTTTCTGAGTAGCCGCTTGGATTTTTAATGCAAAATTTGCACAGAACTACTACAGGGCATGCATACCTTTAACCACGAGAAATTTATTAATGTATTTTCTGTAGCCGCATCGTCATTTGTCAGTCGCACGTTTACATGCAGCGGAATGTGCGTTTATACGGAATGAAAAGCGCATAATGTTTGCACTGTAGAAAACACATTGTCATTCGAACGACACAATGAACAATTTGTCAGTGACTGTGATAACATGAAGTGTCCACCGCCAGCTTTTACGTAAAACTCATGCATTTAATTTTTAGTAAAGTTTTTAAAAAAAAACTTTGTTTAATGGCAAGTTGTCCTAGATCACCTGCAATGCCTGTTTTAGTTATATTTAGCGATGGATTTTGGTTTTTGGTAAAAACTTGTCAATAAATGTGACCAGAAATGTACAACAAAAAATTACAAATTTTGTTTATAAAGTTCAAGTCACTTTGACGTCACAAGCAACAAAATGGGCCCAGTTGTTTACAGTTCGCGTTAACTCATTGCAATCTTTTGGAATGTGCAAAATCACGATCTTGTCTCGCAGACAAAATTGTAACTTAAATAGGCCTAGTAATAGAGTAACAATAATAGAGTATCAAATGCCGCTTGGCTTACATACGCAGCCATGAACAGGTAATAAATGTGTAAAATATCGCGTTAAAATTTTACGCGGTGCTGAGAAAACAGCAGTTAACACACACGAAGCTTTATTCACCATAAACATGGTAGAAACAGAGGCTAAATGCAAATAATAAAAAAACACACAACTTAAGTAAACAAAATAATCAACTTTGGGGATGTTTTATTTTGCCCGTTTGCCGCACTACTGATGTTTATTTAGTTCGATTAATGTGCGTGCTGGCAATATTTGAGTTGGCTTAGCCAACTTTACGGACATTGCTGGCTGCGGTTATTTGCTGTCGATGGAAACCATGCACAGAAGGACGAAAACACTAATAATGTGGATATAAAGCTGGCTGGCGTGCGACATCACGACGCAGCGTGTCTGTGAGAGTCAGCTCAGCTTTGTCAGCGGATGAGCAGCAGCAGCAGCAACAACAACAGCAGTGTTGTGGATAATGGAGTCAGTGACAGCAGCAGTCGGGCGGGCGTTGGTATCATGCAGACGGATAAAAGCGGCATCGTAAGTCGCCGGCTCGCAGTCTGCAGACAAATCCTCAGCAGCTGGCGTCTAAGCGAGCGTCTAAACACGTCGATGAGCGACTAACGTCTATGTCACCTGCGCCCAACACACACCTAGCTCTATAATATACCGCCTCCACGTCCGCCCGTGTCACGTGATTGTGACATTTCTGCTGCTGCAGGCGTGTTGTTTGCGATGCCATCAGACAACGCATTGTTTATAATGTTATAGTCTTGCACCTATATACCTGCACACAGGCGGATTTAAGCGTGCTCGGCCGAAAAACCAGAGAATATCGGACAACAACGCAATTTTTGGCTTCTGGGTACCTTTTATGGCGTATTGCAACATTTAAAAGCACCCTTAATGCAGCACATCATTCCCTGGTTTATGTAAGGCTGCTAAATTCGGAAAAACCTATCTCAAACCTGACCGCAGAAGTGGCAGATCTAAGACAATTAACTGGTGAAATTAGACGCTCACCTGCCGTCTTGTAATGGTGTCATTTGGTTTTGGCTTTACGAGCAACGCTAATGCTTCAGAATGTCGACATCGACGCTGACGATTGAGCACTGGCATGTAATCAGCAGTCGGGTTGTAACTGGTGTACAGTGTTACGCAATGACAACGAAAAACACATATTAGAGGCCGTAAATTCGCGCAGCGTCTCAAGAGATGAAATTTTACGTAATTTTAAGTGGCAAATTATAATATATGGAGACAATAAGAATCGTCTTGACTTCTGTCCACAAAAGTACAGGTAATTGAAAACAACAAGAAGTATGAACAACGTTTTTTTTTAAAAGTTAACCATTAAATGATTAGCCGCACATGCGCGATAATCGACATAAGATTTAAGTGAACAGGAAATGTATCTTGATTTATTTATTGATTGAGACAATGTTGCAGATTTGATAGGTCTATGCTATCACAGCATTTGCCGTTTTGCTGTTTTAGCTGCACTTGGCCGTATATTTTTCCCACTGCTGATATTTTGCCCTTCTGCTGTTCCATGCAGTATAAGATGCAATACACGTAATCTCATTTTACGCACTTTTGCATGAAAACGGTTCTACGTTGCCGCATCTACTGTGTGTTCGCCGCCACTACGACAACAGAAGGAAGATGGTGCAACTAGCTCTGCAGAGACTGACGACGATCGCAGCGGACCGAGCGGAGGTTAAGTTCAACGCAGACGCTGTCCGCATAATTACGCCGACTATACAAGCAACTTTTCATTGCACGACTTGGCAGCCAATAAAGAGACCGTCGCGACGCTGTTTATAATTGGTGTTCTCCGAGGCGATTGTCCAATTATGTCGTCGCTATACAATGATCGTTTCAATGGCAGGCGGCCGAGCCCGACTCTGAAACTCTACTCGCTCTAATTGTAGCTGAAGGCAAGAAAAAGTCGCTGGCTTTGCCAAAGAAGCGACGTTGTACACAATCGACGTACCAGTGTATATGCCTATGCGCTCGAAGCCGCTGGCGGCTCTTTTCTAAGCATTGTTTTTCATTATATATACGCACACCGCAACAACACTGTGAACACACCATAGCATACACGTGCACATATATTATGGACGTTGAAGTTTTTGTCTGTGACGTCCGCGTCAGGCTTCCGCGCATGACGTCGTTCCGGTCTCGCGCTGTTGAATTCTCATCTCCTGCATGTTTGATCTCCTGCATGCGTATGAAAGCATTTAAAATAAGCACAGAATAGTTTGTCTTCGACGTCTATAGCTCATGTTTTGCCAACGGCCGCAGAGTACGAATAAAAGTTGAAAACAATTAAAAAGGGGGGGACTAAAATGCATGATATGAAAATTCGGCACAAAGAAAATTGCAGGGGGTTGAAAATGCAGGACTAGAAAATGTGAAACAAGTCAGTATGGAAAGCAAACAGACACATACGTGTATAGCATAAAAGCAATCAATATTTATTGAAAACAACTAGGTATAGTCACTTTACTACCTATACCGATTACTCATAATTTATGTACAACAGTGCCAAATAAAACTCTGATGCAGTACGTTCATTTTTTTCCTTTCCTGTAAACGTTTTTTATGCTAAACTACACAAATTTATAAAATTTTATGATGGGGATTCGTTTCGCTTGGATGGCTGTGATAAAATCGAAGCAAACCATTCACATAGGCTTAAATTATAATTGCATTTGTACAGTTCCGAAAAAACAGCATTAGCATTTATTGCCTTTATGTCTTTGACCAAGGCAAAAGTTACCCCGAAAAAAACAGCAGATCGTCGACTACCTGTGCGTATCCGTCGTAGCCGTCTGACGTACATTTCAGATACTGCATGTACTACGCCTGAACAAACTGTGAAATGACCAGCTCTGATGTTGTCGAGGGTCATCAGTTAGACCTTAAAATCGACCCACAGAAGTTATTTGACATACGGCGTTCCATACTTTTCTTGTTCCCCTTTTCCCGTTCCTGCATTTTCCACCCCATATAAGTTTGTGCCCCATTTTCCAGTCCTGCATGCATTTTAACTCTCCTCACGTTTGTGCTACATTTTCATGTCTTGCATTTTCATGCCGTGCATTTTTAGCGTCCCTAATTAAAAATAATAACTTACCTGAGAACACTTTGATTCGAATACTTGAAGGCACATTACCCAACATTTTACGAAAAAACCCTAACAATATACGAAATAAAAAATACTAGCTTGTATACTATTTGTTGTATATAAAAATACTCAACAGACTAATAGGTTTACTTTGTTTGCATGTTATGTTATTCACTTGTAGATGGCACCTTACCGCAAAGCACCACAAGACTACTTTGTAAGTGTAACTTTTATTGTCGCATCGCTTGTACTTTTTGTATTTTTTAATTAAAATTTTAAACAATTTAGGCAACTCTACAAACATCACTGACAATAGAAGTTAACATTTGGCAATAATCATTTTTAGTAGCATATACTTCTCGTCGTCACCATGTCGCAGTCTGCGAAAGACTTTTTCAGTGTAAAGCACAGTGGAATAGAAATCGGATCCCTTCGACCCGAATACACTTAATACAAATACAACGTTAATCATTTATTGTAGAAAGTCGCCAACTCATGTTTGCCTATCGACGCGTGCTATTTCACGATGCATTCAAAACTGATAATCAACCGAACTTTTTCTACGCACTTAGCCATTGTGTTTAGGTAGCGCATTGCGCTAACATTACTAGATTGTGTGTGATAGATGAAGATTGTTGATGCTGGTGATGCGTGTGCGGCAGCAGCAGCAGGAGCGGCGTGACTTCGGGATCGGTGCCTCGTCGAGTGAGTTGAATGCCGCGCTGGACAGCTCTCAGCACGCTGGCTCGTCGACTGCTGGCGGCGCGGGTGCATCAACAGGCAGCCACAGAGTGACGTCACGCTACGTCACAGGGGCTGATGCAGCACCTGACTTCCAGCCGCCATACTTCCCACCGCCGTACAGCGGCGTGCCGCAAGCGCCGGGTCCAGGCTCAGCAGCCGCGGCGCTCGGCGTCGACTTCACGTCACATCCGCATCACCACCACGCCTTGGCTGCAGCCGGCGCCACGGGCAGTGACCCGTACTCACGCCTCGCTGCGGCGGCAGGGTCACACTACGCCACACCATACCACCATCACCACGCACAGTCGCAACAGTACGTCACCGACAGACATCAGTTGTTTTCCGCCATAGACCCACAGTCCAGTCTCCAGCGTGGTTTCGTCGCTACCGGTACAGCTCAAAGTTTCTTATTCACCATAAATGGTAGCAAAACCAGTAGCGTTAATTTTTTTTAAATTTAAAAGCATCACTAGCGCGCGATCAAAAACAACAGATAGTTCAATCTTAGAGCATCTGTATGTATTTTACTTGTGTTCACCATTAAACACATCACAACGAGTTTTGCAATGTATTTAGTCTTCAAGTGCATCAGAATTGCTACTACAATCTAATCAATTGATGTTAACTAGACCACACCCAGTCTTTCAAATGTTAGTGATTACCAACTAAAGTCAGCTTGTAAGGACGCCATATGCATAGCCCCATCTAAGGTTACCCAAATGATTTTTGCTGTTTTAGAGGACTGATATCATCACATCGTTCTTACAC
>Ga0056128_1011325_pt1 | contig 11028 bp, 8 predicted proteins | sample WorMetLIZISLAND2_FD_71113 | JGI IMG/M metagenome (GOLD analysis project Ga0056128, IMG submission 71113) | Marine gutless worms symbiont microbial communities from Max Planck institute for Marine Microbiology, Germany - Olavius geniculatus... ... | reverse complement strand
TACATAAATATTTGCAGTTTTATTGCCGTTGGAAGTAATCTGGATTAGTTAATTATAGCAATGTTAGAAAATGTAGAAATGTTTTTTGTTGCTAGATAATAACGATTTTTGGTATGCTTAACGTTTGATTTTTGCGGGGGTGCATATGTGCGCTTTTGAATAATTGTGCACTGCTCATACCAAAATAAACCGATCTTGAAAACACCCCATCTGATGCAAAGATATTCGATATATCTCTTACGTAAACTGAGTTCTAACCCATTATGTCCCAAATTTTGTTGCCATGCCAACGAGGGTTGCTTGGGGAAAAATTCGGTTGGCAGCATTCGATGGCGATCCTTGAAAACCCCACTATAGATGCAAAAATCTTGCAGATATCTCTTACACAGACCGAGTTATAGTGAATTTTGTCATAAAATTCGTTGCCATGGCAAGGGGGGTTGGCAGGGGAAAAATTTAAATGACACTATCGAATAGCACGGGCCCGAAAATATGGGGGTAGGTGCAAACAGCGCGCAATTATCTTTTACGGGGGCCGAGTTATAGCCAATTTTGTCCCTAAATTCGTTGCCATGGCAACGGGGGTTGGCAGTGGAAAAAATTTAAATGACCATCGGATAGCGCGGGCCCGAAAATAGGGGGGTAGGTGCAAACAGCGTGCAATTTTCTTTTAAGGGGGCCGAGTTATCGCCCATTTTGTCCCAAATTTTGTTGCCATGGCAACGGGGGTCGATCAGGGGTAAATATAAATGGCACCGTTAAATTGGCCAATCCCATACCATAGAACCAAAAATTACGACTTTATCTTATACATAGCCGGAATTATGACAGTTAAAGCATTGTCTAATTTTCCCTATAGGCGCCATTGTAATTTTTCATATTTTTGTGAAAAAATAGGTGGAAATGTTGAATTTAAATTTTGTAACCCCGAAAAGGCACTTTTCCTTGCGCGAAACCTCGTCATATGAGCCATCGTGCGTTAAAATCAGTTCAGTCGTTTTTCCTGTAGAGGACGGCAAGAAAAAAGGAAAGGAAAGGAAAGGCACAAAAAGTCACGCAAGCGTTATATTACACCTATTCGTGGGGAAGCCCCCCCCCCCTAAACGAATTTTCACCAAATTTTGCACATCAGGAGATATGCTGGACGTAATCATCTGTGCAAATTTTGGTGTGGAAAAATTAAAGGGTTTGGGAAATACGAGGGGTCAAATTTTGGAGTTTCCCATTGAAATGGCTGGTCACTCTTACAACAGTGCTACGCTACCGCGCAGCCTGTGATAGAAGCAGATGAAACCAAAGGACGCCAGCATGCAGTGTAAATGTTCAACGTCCAAAACAATAAAGCCCAGCTGTCGCTAGTGAACGTGCTACAGCTATATAGCCTATAAAAGTTTTCCGAAAAATGGGTTTAAGGTTTAGGGAAGAGACTAGAATTTAAAATAATGGTAAGAACTTGACGAAAAATAGGCTATAATTAAGGAAAAATTTATAAACATATATAATTTGAGAAATAATTTGGAGAACTTAATAAATTTAAGATAAATTAATTAATAAAATAATTTGCTAGATCCTGCCATCTTTTACTACAATGAAGCTGTACAAAGATACGAACAAGCTATAGCGCCTTAATAGCATTAGTTTGACAATTAAATAATCATAATTTGTGTTGGGGAGCGAAACCACGTTACGTTGACTGGGAGCGAAACGAAAGTTCCATGGAACAAAAGTTCCTGGGAGCGAAAGTTCTACGTCACTTTCGCTCAAGTTCCCGGGAGCGAAAGTACGTGGGAACGAAAGTTCCATAATTTTCCGATAGTCCGATGCGGTATCATTAAGTGTGACCCGACCACAGACCTATACATTAAATTTCGGACCGGACCCAGCCGTACTGTTTTTGTTTGTTTATTTTTGATTGTCACGTGACATAAATATGGCGTCTCTGAGATCGGAGTATGGAGTTCCAAATAAAGTTTTGCAGACCGATTTGGTGCCAGATTGGAGCGCCAGAGAGGTTGAGACTGGAGTAAGTGTTTTAAATGACTGTTTTATGTACTGCAGTGTGCTTAAGTGTTTTTTATAACGAGTTTTCAGCGTAAACAGTAGTAGACAGTACTAGTTCAATTTTGCTGTGTAATACTAGGTGTGCTAAAACACGAAGTGATTAGGATCACCGATCGGTGAAAATAAGTCAGAAGGTTAGTATCACCGATCGGTGGTTCTAACCTTTTAGGCTAAAATCACCGATCGGTGATACTAGCCGTGTGAACTACGACGGGGCGGCGAAACGGGGTCGGGTAAACTGCGACGTGCGAGGCGCGAGGTGCGAGGAGGGTATAGTGCGAGGGAGCGTGCGCGGCGGCACGCGATTGGTCGGCTATAAATAGATTCCTCGCAGTTTACCCAACGCACGGAAACGACTCGGGATTACAGCAATACGGCCCTGCGGCCGCCAGCGTGCGACCTGCGAGCACGGCGAGATGAAAGGCACAGCAAGCACTCTGCAGTCTGCACGCAATGCCGCTGCTTACGTAATAACCAGGACTAATAACGTAATAACCGACGACAACATTTCCACTTAATGGAATAAGTCAGCTGCGCAGGTCAACACTAGTCTGTTTCTAAGCAGAGTATAACATGCATTGTCTCCTACAGAGTTGGTCAGCGAGGAACAGACAACTCATTTTCTCATGACGCTGGACCTTATGAGCTGATAAGAGACGACAGCGATGCAGGGAGAAGGCTGCAGGGAGGCAGACAGCCAAGCTGGAGCAGTGCGGGGGAGGGAGTAGAGAGGTACATGTGGACAGGTGGCCCGAGCACCCATCCCTAGCACCCAGCTGGATAGGACACCAGGACACGTGGTGTGGTGTGTCTATTGGGGCGGTGTGTTGGTGTGGCGCTGGCTTTAGTGGGCCTGGTATAAGTTCAGCATCTTGATTTTTCTGTCTACTATAACCTATTAAAATTTGGCGCATTCACACATGGCTAATGTTTGTTGTCAGACGAAAATGCACAATTTCTTCACTATTTTTATCAAAGTTATTTAAACCATTTCACGTGTATAAATGATCAAATTCATCATTCATTTTAGTGGAAGACATCGTATGCACTTGGCTCCCACCTAATCGCATAGCCCGGATAATAGCATAACGTCAGCCTGAACGGACCCTATCCAATTAATCGGGTTTCACTGTACTGGTCTTCCTGTGCAGCATCCTAACAACCAGCAGTAGAGGGCCTATTTGAAGGCTCTTAATAGCTGGTGTCTGCCAATTCTCATATGGATTTTTTGGCAAGGTATTATACACCTCTATAAAAATATGTGACAGCCAGTGGCTTCTATCCCTATGTCTGGTGGGCGCAGCTTGCACCCAGTGAAAATAGGGGGGGAGTTTTTGATAAGGTTGTAGATCAAAACTCCCCCCCATTTTTATTTCCCCCTATTTTTTAAATCTGCACCTTTCTTTATTCCCCTCTATTTGAGGGGACCTAAGCCCAAAAACTGAGAGTAGTTGCACAACTGATTTTGATTCCAGATTTGGGGGGATAGAAGCCAGGAAAAATGCCGTGGTCAGACTCAGGAAATATCAACAGTAAGACAGTTTATGGTGGATTGATTACATGGATAATATCATTAATTCATTCCGTGGTAAAGTCAGCCCGCTTGGTAAACTGAGCCCACCTTACATGGGCCACGTTTACCTACTTGACGTTAAGTAGGTCGTGCATGCGCAGTAGTACTCTGTGGTAAACTCAGCCCGGCGGTAAGCTGAGCCCATGACACCGGGAATCAGTCAACTGTGCGATCAGCTGCTTACGTAATAGCCAGTGCGGACGACGTGCGGAAAGCGTGTATGTCACCTACCAACGTCAATTAATGGTCACCGCCGCTAAAAATTAGATCAACGCATGCCGTCCACCTGCAGCCTTTGTGCTCTGCTGTCTTACACAGTGCGGGCGGCCGGTCAAGGACAGCGGTGCACAATGCGGATGGCCATAGTGACAGGCTCTCCACACTGATCGCACTGTTCGCACTATGCGTACTCTTTAGTATGACCTGTGCTAAAATTTAGCACATAATTAAGCACGGTTAACGCAGCTTTATTGGTCAACCAGTAATCTGCATGATGTCAGATAAATTTTTGTAACTAATTTTATGACACTGATTCAACTGTTTTTACTAGATGAGAAGAACAGACTAACAACCCGGTGAAATATACTACCATGCAATGGCCGACATATGTGTCTAAATGTTGTGCATGTTTGTTCGAGGCAAATGCCAGTAGCCTTAATGCTTTGATGAATTTGTCTGTATTTGTAGACAACCATTATGGCTGTTGAGTATGATCAAGGTGTTATTATTGGTGCTGATTCAAGGACAACCACAGGGTGCGTTGGTTGCATCATTCAGTTGTATGACCAGTGCTGAGGGTTTGACTCCCATATAGAGCATCTATACATATCACTATTTTAAAACAGTCTAGACGTTTTGCATTTTTGAATTGATTTATGTTTACCACTGCAGGCATTTTGATGTGGTGTAAAGTGCAGATTGTGTGTAACTTTTCCACTTTTTACGTGCGAAAGCAGCTACTGCTTTCAGCGCGTCTTAGCCATCGCAATTCCGTCTGTCTGTCCGTCTGTCACACGGGTGGATCAGTCAAAAATGGTGCAAGCTAGGATCACCAAATCTTCACCATCGGCTGCCTGGAAGACTCTAGTTTCAGGAACCATAAAGTTTTTTCATAAATTTGAAGGGGATCTCCCTGAACGAGGGCGCTAAATGAGAGGGAGGTAGGCAAAATTTGCGATTTTTGGCAAATTTAGTCGCTGTATCTCAGTAATTGTGCGAGATAAGGCCTAGGTTACTATTAATCACTAATAGGAAATCGTATACTGGCTATCGATTGGCGCCGAATTCAATGACCTTGGATGACCTTGAATGCCAAAATAGGGGGTTTTATGTATTTTTGGCAGCTGCGACACAAAATCATTCACAAGGCGGCGCCACAGTACTAGACATTATTCTATATTATATGCACTTCAGTATGACTGTAATAATGGTGTTTTATTTTATCTCAAATTCTCACACATATTTTCATTGTACGATTTCGTTGTATTGTGAGTGCAATAATTTATTATTTGGTACATTTCTGTTGCACAGTATTTGGTGAAACGGATTGCATAGGCCTGTCTTACAGCGTAATTTGTGATACTTTGTTTGATGGTGCTGCCACCTCGGGAGTCGGTTTACAACGCCCAGTTTAGTTTTGGGCGTTGTAAAACACCTTTTTTTACAGTCAGGCCCAAGTGTACATAATGCCGATCGATTGCATTGATTGAGTTGTTATATTTCTACGCTCGAAAGCAGCTACTGCTTTCCTCGCGTCTTAGCCATCGCAATTCTGTCCATCTGTCTGTCTGTCTGTTTCTCCGTCTGTCCCGACCGTCACACGGGTGGAACGAGATAAGGCCTAGGTTAGACCTTGGCGCCACGCTACTATCGTTTGTGATCCAGATAGAGAATTTGGTATTTGTATATTATCTTAGCGTGAACACCCCAATTTTCAACTATAACTACTGAACTGAAAATGCTATAAGCTTTCACGCGTCTCGTGAGCTTTGCTCAAATTTCTTGTTGCCATTACTACAGGCGTTCCTAAATATTGAAAACAACCAAAAAGTACCAAAAATACCAATCCTAACCTTAACTGAAAACAATCAAAGTTTTGGTAGTGTAGTTTTTGATTTTTGGATATTTGCTGCTGCTGATTTTCAGAGCATACATAGCAAACCGTGTGACTGACAAGCTGACACGCATAACAGACAAGATCTACTGCTGTCGCTCTGGATCTGCCGCTGACACTCAAGCCATTGCCGACCTGGTCGCCTATCATCTTGATCTACACCGGTAAGTACTTGATGTTAGTGGTTTTTCATATCTTATTCTATACTTACTTATTAATCTATATATTTTGTTGGGCAATGAACGTACGTGCTTTTTTATATTTCTTATGTGATTGCCTAGACTACCTGCAATATAAATAGTCCTGTTATATTGATGCTTTAATTAGCACATTAACATGCAATTGAATAAAGAAATAACGCATGCGTTAATGTGTTTTAAAAAATTGATATCTCAAAGGCACTGCTATTAATAGTTGACGATATTTAGTTACAGTGTATATTTTTTTACTACTGCTTTGACTGCAATATTCTCAGTTTGCTTGCAGCCATGGTTATAGAGCATCATCACTTTTGGGCACAGTGCAGTACTTGTGTTTTTGACCGGGTGTACTTAGGATGGAGATTGAAGAGGAGCCATTGGTGAAGACAGCAGCAACTCTGTTCCAGCGTCTGTGTTACACTAATCGTGACAGGGTTGTCGCTGCCGTTATTGTGGCTGGTTGGGACCGCAAGGTCGGGCCTCAGGTAATGCTGCCCTGCTGTTATTCTTGCCTTAATCCTTACGTTTAGCAATACTGTTGTCAGTAGAGTTTCAGTGGTATGGTGGTGGCATCTGATAAACGTGTCTGCATTCACTCGATCTGCAGATAAGACATGGAAATAGACAATGGTAAATTCTCTGGTATATTGCAATTCTGACACAACGCGATATCGGACCCCACAAGTGTACCTACCTGCTAAATGGTGTTTAAATCTGTCAAATGGTTTAAACAGAATGAACAATTGTAACAGACACACAGAAACTGTACCATAGAAAAATGAGTAGCAATAGGCAGAATAATTGCTTGTGTTGCAGAACGATTTCCCCTAAAGTTTAATTTATATATTTACATTGGTGAGTTCAGCAGCAGACTGGAGAATAGTGATGCAACAGCAAGCCTAATTCTATGTTGTTCATGTTAGTGCTTCTAATCTTTTCTGTTTAACTCACTGAGATGTAGTAAATTAGTGATGTCACATCTGCAACGAAATCATGGGTGTGTTCATAGAAAATGTACACTACACTGATGTGTAGATTGAGAAAATTTTTTTAGTCTTATACGTTGATTCTTAGTAGTTATTGAACAACCGTCGTATAATCAGCTGCGATGTGTTGATGTGCCAGGTTTACAGTATTCCAATGGGAGGGATGTGTGTTCAGCAGTCTTGTGCCATTGGCGGCTCTGGCAGCACTTACATCTACGGTTATGTTGACGCTAACTTCAAAAAGAACATGACAAAAGCCGAGTGTGAGGAGTTTGTGAAGAATGGTAAGTCCCTAGCTAGATGCTTACCATAGGCATAGCCAGAAATTGAAGTTGAAAGGGGCAGACTAAAAAGACTCAAAGGGTCAAAAAGTGAGGCTCAAGCTCAAGAGCATAGGTGGAGTTTTTGGGGAGTAAATATCGAGCCTTTTTCCTACCAGCTAGGGTTCTGGGGAAATGCTGAAAGCTTGCTCAGCGGGGTCCATGGCAGAGCCCTGGCTGCAATGCAAACACATTCTTCTGCATGAAAAAGCCCTGAAAATGCATATTGCAAGTATAAATTGCGTTAGTTTTACTGCACAAATTTGCGTTCATCAAATCACAACCAAAGTTTGACAGTGGTCAATGGATGTGACTTATTTATTCAAACCTAGTTTGATTTTTGTCACTAAAAAGGCACGGATCAAATGTAATTACATGAATAATTTGCCTGGAGTCTTCACTCTTCAAAGCCTTTGGAACATACCCAGTTTTTCTACAAAATAGGAGTAGGCTATAGAAAAGTGGCTGTGGAGTATCTCTGAAATTTTGGCTAAAAATAGCAAGTTATGATAAAATGCATATCTAATAGTCATAAGAAAGTATTGATTAGTGCCAAATTGTACACTTGTAAGCAAGATTCAAGCTTATCTGTAAAATGTTTGTTTTCTTATTGATTACATTACTATTTTTGTGTGTTACCAACCTCACGTGAACACTGTAAGACAAAGGTTAGCAGTAGGTTTAGCAGTTGTTTGATTTAGCAAATAACATGTGACGTATTTGTGCTGAATGTCAATGAACTTATGCCAAATCAGGCAGATGCCTACATGCTTTGGAGTTTGGTCTTGGGAGAGTATATTGTTTGTATCAGCTCAGGTGGAATAAAATTGCGCTTTACCTGAGAAAAAGTCATACGTGGTTCTTATGGTCAGAGGAAGTCAGGGAATATAAAAGTACCAGGGTTCAAGAGTTAACAAAGATGTCGAAAAAAATTTGAAAACAGAATTTTTTCTGTAACCCTCGCTTGCAGATTATTTGTACCTCCACTTTTAATATTGTTTTGCCGCCCTTGTTTCTACTGTGATTGCAAGCAATTGAAAATCAACATTGACCAGTATTTCATGTGGTCAAATTAGTCAGGGAAAACAATTAATTCTGTCCTGCAAAGTCGGGAAATGTGAATTCTGCGCACTGGTAGGAACCGTGGTCATAAAACCTGCTTTTTTCTTGGACTAGAAACCCGCTTGCCAGTTGATTCATATTTTCTGTCTGTGGCTGTGCAGCAATATCGTTGGCTATCCTTCGTGATGGCAGCAGTGGTGGAGTGGTTCGGCTGGCATCAATCAGTGCTGAAGGCATTGAGAGGCAGACCATACTGCATGAAAACCTGCCAAAGTGGGGCGCTCTGTCATGACGTTGCTGTGTGCTGTACCGTACTGTTTCAGGGTTGAGATGCCCGGGCAGATAACCCAAAAACCACTATTTTGGGGGTAAATCCACCTGAATGCTTTTTATAAAACCTACTCCAAACTTATTTGGTTTTTACGCGCGAAAGCAGCTATGCGAGGGGGGGTGGTCAAAATTTGCGATTTTCGGCCAATAACTCGCTGTATCTCAGTAACGGTGCGAGGAAGTCGTATACTGGCTTTCGATTGGCGCCGAATTCAATGACCTTGGATGACCTTGAACGCCAAAATAGGGGGTTTTACTGATTTTTTTCTCGATATCGGGCTGCGCAAGTTTATATCATTCACAAGGAGGCGCCACCATCGCTAACGCCACGCGCCTACAGCCGATGTGTATTATGGTCCCGATGGGCCGAGTCCAAGTGATATGCGATTTTAAAAACTATAACTACTGAACTGGAAATGCTACAGGCTTTCGCGCGTCTCGTGAGCTTTTCTCAAATTTCTTGTAGCTTCTTGTATTATTAGTAAATGATAATGACATTTTATTATGGATAAATTGTTGAGAAAAGAAATCAGTTACTACGAATTTGCATATATTGATATATTTTGTGCTATGGGGAGCAAACAGAGACATGTGTAGTAGCCAACTGAAAACATGTCGAAATACTAAGGCCCATCAAGTTACTTTTTTGCAACCCTGTACGGTGTACTGTTTTGTGTTTAATGACTTTGTTCTAGTGTTTCATGTTCCAGTTTGATGCTGTGTTAGACAATTAAATGCTTATCTCGTATTTTGTGATTGTTTTGCATACATTTTAGGAGTTCAGTAAACAACACTGTGATCAACTACGTACTGGTTTATATCACACTTTATAGTGTACCTTGAAATTTGTACTTTTGGATCAAGAAATTATACATGTAGTGTAATTGCATGACCACGTACACTGCTTTTCTGCTAAGATTTTGCATGTACATTTAGTCAAAGTGGTTGATAGATAGTTGTTACATGAGTACCAGCAGAATTACTTGTATCTTGTCATAAAGCCCTGGTCGCATCAGGTGCACACATGCAGGACATGCGAGACGCGCAACAAAATTAGTTATGCATCGTTGTGTGCCCAACTTTTGTCCATATTTTGGAGAAGCTATAGCGAGTTTGCAGCGAATGTACAGCGTACTGCTAGCGCACTGAGCATATACAGGACGCATACTCAGCATGTGCATTGCATACATGCTAAAATTGGAAGAATTAGGGCACATCCTGGTTGTCCTTGGGAAGTTTGGCAAAAGGATCGGTATCGAGGAAGCCTAAATTACCATTTTTAACGCATTCCTTAGCCCAGGAGCACTGTGAATCTTGAACGTTTCATGCTGATCCCATACTACCGATGTCTGCCCAGATAAACTTGCAGTCAGCATCTACGAGTGCCATGAAGACAACGGAGTAGAACCCTTTGTAGTTGTGACGGTTCCATGACACTTCATGACAGTTCATCGGACGACAGTTAACTGCAGCGACAGTTTGATCGCATGCAAATGCATCGCGCGACACTTCATCGGGTGAGCGAGGGGCCCAGGAGCAAGCCCTGCGCAATTTCCCCAAATTTCAGCAGTGCAGTCCAATCCATAGTCTAGAGTTACCCAGTTGGCTGTTTATGACTATGACTTATTACAGCAAGACCACTCTGCATACAGCAACGACCTTACTCCCAGTGACTATTATCGGTTTTGAAATCTGATAATGATGGTGTCCGCTATCCATGATGATGAATGACTTGAGCCTTTTTCGTTGACGCTGAAAATCTGTTTTATTTAATGCTCTGTGACGTCATAAATTACAATGACGTAATATTCGCAACCGACTCATTAGAGTTCACAAAGGATGTACGTTTCACTGATGTATAGATTGTGGAAAATATTGTCTAATATGTTGAGGCCAGAAACTTGGGATGACCTTCGTATGCCCCTGTAGGTTAGTGCAGTTATGTAATAGCGGATATATTAGAAATTCTTGATCCCAAAAGTAAATGCGTGCACTGCATATAGCTACTCATGGTAATCCATCTTAGAGCTATGGAGCATCATCTACCATATGGGGTCACACAGGTAAACATGCCCTTTTTTACTCCAGCCAGACAGTCCAGTAAGTCAGTTTACAATACTTTGCATAACCCGGAGGGATGGAAGGCTGAGTTGACCATAGCAAAATAATGTACCTGTCCAATGACAGTCACCCATGCCGGTATTAATCAGGCCCAGTATAGTGCAACTGGATTGATCAAACACAACCATGCCACTACTAGCAGAAACAAGAAATTTGAGAAAAGCTCACGAGACGCGCGAAAGCCTATAGCATTTCCAGTTCAGTAGTTATAGTTTCGAAAATTGCATATCACTTGGACTCGGCCCATCGGGACCATAATACA
>Ga0056128_1011322_pt1 | contig 11032 bp, 5 predicted proteins | sample WorMetLIZISLAND2_FD_71113 | JGI IMG/M metagenome (GOLD analysis project Ga0056128, IMG submission 71113) | Marine gutless worms symbiont microbial communities from Max Planck institute for Marine Microbiology, Germany - Olavius geniculatus... ... | reverse complement strand
CCATTGTTCGATGTCGTCGATGGTCTGCGGCAGTGGTCGATGTAGAGTCTCTGGTAGCAACAGCGTCAGTAGACCAGCCGCTGTCGACAGGCCGCCGAACAACAGACCAGGCAACCACGGTAGCTCTTTCATCTACACCCGGCAACATATACGAGAACAGATAAACTGCAAATTACTAATTTATTTTACACGATAACGTCTCATAGTGTTGTACTTTGGAAGCATGTCAGTTTAAACCATCGCAAAGAATCGTAATAACTGATAAACATAAGTTCAGTCTCATTTGCGTCATATTCTAGCAAACATCAAAATCAAGAGTACAATTAACTCAGAACAAATGAAAAACCTACATTACAAACAGCAATGTAAACTTAATTTAGTAAATTGTAAATATTATATTATATTGATTACTTAGAAAATGCGACAGTCCAAGTGATCGCAGGCAAATAAATGTCAGTCATTTCTAAGTATGGGCATTTCCCGGCGAATCTCACAGCCGACGTTTCCCAGACAGAACATTTCGCACCGCGTTTCCAATGTACTGAACGCAAAAGGCGATCGTCGCCGCGACGATCTTGGCGTTTATTCACTGAACTCGCTTTATAGTGGAGCGCGTAACGCCAAAGCGTACATTTTCGCCTATAATTGACAACTTTCGACATTTGGTAACAGTATGCCGCCGAGTCTGGGCTTTAGTCAAACTCGACTCACTCGCGACTTGCTATTGAAATGCACGTTGCCGTCTTCTAGTTATTTAGCCTAGAATTACTGTGTTTTGTACTTAATTACTCTGTACTCTGTTTTACCTACAAACAACGGTTAAGTGTAAATTCGACAGTATTCAGACCGTGAGCGAAGTGAAAGGAGCGAGCAAGTTGCTGATGCGGCCAGCGAATGACGCGATGCCTATCGCTTGACTCCTGTATGCAAACGGTATAACACGGTTTACTACTTGGCTACGGCTACACGGGCGTGTTTGATCACTTTAATATCGCGAAAAATATGTTCAACTCAAATGTTTTTCAGTTACTTACTGAGTTATTTCTCGCAACTTTTGATTTTCAATCGATAATTTAATCAAAAGCTTCAATAATTTAGCTGACCGACTACAGGCCTAACCCAGTTTCGGACAGAACTGTAAGTTTCACAGATAACACAACTTTTAGCTAACAAAACTTTTAGCTAATACACCCGGTCTGGAAAAAACATCCCGAACACTCAGCGTGATCGGAGTCGAGTAGAAAAGCTTTAACGCAAAACACCAGAAATCTCAAACATCGCACGGTAAAAGAGCGCGCATTTCCGAGCGAAACTACGATATGGGTGCAAAAAATAACCCCCCCCCACTTTCTCAAAGCGGATGAACTTTGGTCCATATATTTATACACCTTTCAAAAGCCCTTGGGCAGGGCTACGAGACGCCAGAAATTTGTGGGCAGAAGTTCAAAAACGGCTCAGATATAGTGAGAAGGGCGAAAAACGGAAAACCCATACTTTCTCGAAATTGGTGAATTTTGGTCCACATATTCTGACATCTTTGGAAAGCACTCGGCCAAGGCTACACGACGCCAGAAATTTGTGGGCCATAGTTTAAAAACGGCGGAGATATGACCAAAGGGGCCAAAAACGAAAAAACCCACTTTCTCGAAACTGGCGAACTTTGGTCCACATATTTTGACACTTTTGAAAAGCCCTCGAGCAATGCTACAATACGCCAGAAATGTGTGGGCCAAAGTTTAATAACGGCGGAGATATAGCGATAAATGTCGAAAAGTGGGGTTAAGTTTGGGGGGCGATTTTTCGGACCCGGGTCCAAATTTCGTAATCTTAACCCGAATGTGGAGTATGGGAGCCAATTGTTGTTAATCTGGTGCACGAAAGGAAATGATTTACCCCATAGGCTCCGAGAAAATCGGTCCCTGGTTTGCCCCATGAAGAATGTTTCGCATTTTACTCTGATGATTTTGGTATATTACGCTTCTCTGTCGTTTCAGCCGTTTTCGTATTTAACGTGCAAAAAGTAGGTCGGTTTTTAACCCAAAACGCAAAATTGTGCAAAAAAATTTAGCAACACTTCGATTGCGAATGTTTCGTCTACCCTGTTAACTGCGCAAGTACCGACTTGCGCCAAAATCTTCCCCATTTTACCGCCGAGATTTCCGTATATTGCGCGTTTTTGTCGTTTAAACTGTTTTCTGAACTTGAGTGCGAAAAGTAGGTAATTTTATGCCCAAAAGGCGAAATTTTGCTACAATTTTGCAACATTTTGACCACATTTTTTGCACACCTCGTAGACTGAGCGAGTTTAAACTTGTACCAGAATGCTTTCCATTTTATCCTCAACAGTCGGCCATATAGAGCGTTTTGTGCTTCAGACCGTTTTCTCACCTAACGTGCGCAAAGTAGGTCGAATTTCGCAAAATTTCGTGCACAAATGATGCAAAAAGATTCGGCGGTCAATTTCTGCACACCCCATCAACTGAGTAAAACGCGACTTGCACCATCGTGTTCCGCTTTTGACGCTGAGCATTCAGCTATATGCATCGAACAGTCAGAATTCGCAACGGAACATGGAAGAAAATCACACTTACCCTCGTGAGGGTCCAGCGCCACACGGTGGCTTCTAGCAAAAAATGTCCAATAAAATTTTGAAGGCCAAGACCTGCTCTATAGTATGTCGGCAACAGAAAGGCGAAACAGTGTACAAATGACTCGCCAGAGGGCGCTGAAGCTCGAAAAAGGCCTAAAAGAGGTCTTGTTTGGGGGCTCCTGGCCCCGAGAAAGCTGTGTAAAATATTTTCCCCGCACACCACGGACGGGATTGCGGCAACGGTGAACACTGTGCATAAAATAGGCGATTTTCGGGTGGCATTTTGAGGGCCTGTGACCCCAAACCCCTAGCGCTTACGGCTTAGTGAAGCTGCGCGTTATGTTTAGGGATACGAATTTGACAATGTGCTGCAAGAAAAAAATTTGAGCCGCTTGCAGATTATTTGGGAGAATTTTTTAAATAATTGTCGAAAAATGCCGAAAAATTCGGGTCAAATTTAAGGAGCAATTTGTGAGAAGTGGACAAAAATTTGGAAATTTTTTCCCCGCATACGAAATTAGAACTACTTTTTGACAACCGGGTAAACAAAACAAATTGATCCACGCCATACTTTCTGAGAACTAGCTAGGACCGAAATCGACCCTTAAAATTGGGTAAATCACTTAACATTTGCCCCCTTGTCCCCCGTTGAATCGAGGGGGCTAAAATTTTGGCAAAACACGGCCTCCTCCGAGGTTTGTTAAGAAAAAATGTCAGCTCCTAAGCTCCCCCAATGGGGGAAATACGATGGGTCAAAGAAAAATTTTCCCCTCATGCCCCTTCAAAATCTGTTCAATGTATTCGCCCAAAATTTTGCCACTGAGCAGCCCTCAATGCCCCCTACAAAATGCCAAAATTTGGTGCACGTGGAGGTCATAGCTTTTCGGCTAGACAAAAAAAGTGAGTTGAGCGAATGCCAGGTAATAGCCTCCAAAAATTCCTCAAGCACGGAGTAAGCTTGACACTCTTCTCACATTATCGATTGTCACTTGAAGTAGGGATATCCAATTTTAATAATTTTTGGTACGATTATTTTTGGCACAACTGGGCATGAAATGATTGTTCAATATTCTACCTCACTTAATGTCTGCTTCTGCATTACGTAGGGAAACAAATCGATGAAATATGAGTTGAAATGAACAGAAATGCGTCAAAAATCACCCCAACATTATCAATTGTGACTTAAAGAATAATTGACCGATTTTAATAATTTTTGGTGCAAACATTTCTGACACTACTTGCCATTAAATGACCGTTTTAGTTTTCACCTCACAAAATGTCTGCTTCTGCACTACCTGGGAAAACTCTAACAGGCGAAATAGGACAAAATGCAATATTTCGTTCGTTTTGTTTTCCCAAGTAGTGCAGAAACAAACAATAGGTGCTGTGGAAAATTGAGAAGTTGTTTGATCGCCAGTTGTGTTAAAATATTGGTGTCAAAATTATTAAAATCTGGTAATCCGTCTTCAAGTTACGATCGAAAATGTCCGGGATGTTTTTTCCGGACAGGGTGTAGATGCCAAAATTTAGATGACCTCTGTAATTGTATAAGCAAAACACTGTGATAAAATTAAAATATAAGTTTATGACGCACTAACCTAACCAATGAACATACGATAATTTTCCATGATGATGCACTTTTATTTCACAAGTTACTTCTTTCATTGCACCATTGTGTTATCAGTGACATTCATTGATGTATACAGTTATTTTATTGTGGCATGTTAGTGGTTGCGGCCCTTTGTCATTAAATGAAATAAAATAAAAATATAAAATAAATAAATATCGAAAGCAGTTTGAAGCCTATTACCGACTACGGCACCAGTAAGAAGTAGGCTGCAGTTTACAAAAATACTAGTCGGTAAAACCTAATCGTTGTCGGAAAGATCTCCGGCGTGTACAAATAAACGATGGCGAATGCGGCAGAGATTCCGAATTTCCCAATCATACTGAAAGTTGTTCTGACGTGGACCAGCGACAGACTGTCTCCTATCCGTAGCAGAACAATCAAATATACGCCGCGTAATCTTTGTAGTAGCCTTAAGTCCGCATAACATTGAACACATAAACAATGCGTAGTGATAAACGATTAACCGCAAAGAAGTGCACGGTAAGTCGAAATGTCAATCAATATCAAAGTTTATTGTTACGAGATGACGCAAAGCGAATTCGGTCGTTGGCTACCACGCTAAACGTGCAACAGCAAATTAACTTAAGCAGTGCAAATTATTGCATGATGACTGTGCAGTACAAACAGTGCCTAGCGTGCTATAGTAATTCTTGCGACTTACCTGACTGCTCAGGAATCACCTGTGACAGTATGAGCGCTACGCCTGAAACTGCGTAATAAGCTATCATGGATTTTCTCCTTCCAAATCTAGCGCAACACAAAGCATGGACACATTGACTTGGCTTACCACAGCCGATTGTGGGCTAAACGTACTGCTTTGCATTCTAATCTTGTCAAGAAAAGAAAAACTTAATTTCCCGGGTTTCTCCCTTTTTCGAAACAAAACACTGCCGTGTAAACTTTAAGAAAGTAAATGATAAAAAAAATCAATATGTTAATGATAAAATTTTGTATCAGATTTCAAAATTGGAAAATAAATGAAACAGTCAAATTCTGTGTCTTTTTACTTTTCTGATGCAAAAAATGCAGACACGTATGCAGGAATCTCGACAAATCCGCTGATGAAGTTGTTGACATACAAGTTGCCAGCCAACTGTCCAGCGCTCAGCGACAGTCCGTAGTAGACTAACGTCACCACCATCCTACAACGAGAACATGCACAACTGTAATGATGATAATGACTTGTACAAAATGCAGAAATAATAATGTATAGAAAATAACAGTGTATAATTGAAATACGATATCAGTTTAACAGAAGAACAATAACATCGCAATAGTACGTCCATAGCTTGCCCATAGATGTCCATAGATATAAAAAAAAGTTCTAAAAATGAAAAACGTTATAAAACGTAAAAAGCGTGGCAAAAATTAAAAAAAACGTTTAAAAACGTTGAATAAAAAACGTTGGCCATAATTTGTTTAACCTCTTGCTTAATTAGATCAGCGACGGTAAGGTCTATGCGAGAGGTAAGGTCACTGTGAGAGGTAGCTTGATTAAACACTCCGAGCAAACTTTATTTATCAGATTTCACAGTGCGAATAGAATCAATCGAAAGCGACCATTTACAGTTTCACTATACAGTTATGTAACGGCTCTCAGACGAACTAAGTATTTCTCATCGTTCAGAACTCATGACTCCCTAAAATCTACTGCGCAGCAACTTTCGACTGCACAGCTACAAGCCTACAATGACGACAATACAGCTAATCCGCCTTAGACGCAGCTAAGCGTTCCCAGCTATGAAAACCGTCCCCCCAAAAGGGAACGGAAGACAGCAAAGAGCTGGCCGCTGCGCTTTCGCACAGCTACTGGCTAAACTCCCTAGATTATTTCAATTCTACGCACTCTGCTGCATTCCCACACCTTTGCTAGCACAGCTATCCAGCTAACCCTACTGTAGCTAAGTTTTCTAAGCTAAATCCTTTTTTATTTTCAGAGTCCTATCTTCGACTGCTGCTAGCCAACTACACTCAAGCAACACCATAACATCTATACCATAACTCATACGCACCTACTCAGCTCTGCTCCATAATGCTGTCGGTGGAGTATACCAAAAACTGTACTGTAGATGAAGAAAACTTTATTTAATTCCAATTCAACCGCGTAGTCATAAAATCATGGCACTAAATTAACCAAACATACTACACAAAATTTTTTTTATTTAATATATTTGAACTAACTAATAAACTACCATCACTATGATCTATTAATTTGTTTCTGTGGTTTTAAAAGTGCTTTTCAAACTTCTTAATAGGATTTTCAGTGCACTTTTTAAAAAAAATAAAAAACGTTAAAAAATTAAAAAATCGTTAAAAACGTAAAAACGAGGCACAAATAAAAAACGTAAAAAACGTTTGTTTACATCTATGGTACAGTCGAGTTATGGAACAAGACATATAAATTTGACAGGTCTAAACAAGACATTTTGTTAGATTTTTAGATAAAGACGAGAACAGTGGTATTATGGTAACCTCTTGACTTTCTGCTTTCATCGTCAGACATTCCACAATCCATCTTTCTGTTTGCAGTTACCGTCAGACCTATGTCATACCGGGCAAGTATGTTGTTGTTTGCATTTGTCGTTCAGAACTTGCACCCAAAACGTTTAAATGGCAACGAATGAACAAAGCATTTTAATGTCAGTTCAATATTGGGCTTGACGAACAGCTAACAAATTATAACGTTACGCACTGACCACAGAAGCGACACGCAGACTATGTTGATGGTCAAGTGACGGTTTCGGAATATGTCAACGATTGTGTAGCCTGTGCTCCGATCGCTGCCTTTTTCCGATCTTCTGAAGTTGTTTAGGAACTTTCTGCTTTCATCGTCAGACATTCCGCAATCCATCTTTCCGTTTGCAGTTACCGCCAGACCTATGTCATGCTGGGCAAGTATCTTCTCGGGAATTATGATGTTGTTCAGATTGGCGGCATTACGAATAATCCGTTCTGCTTCCGCAACTCTGTTGTTAGCATACAGCCACACGACCGACTCCGACAGCAACCTGCGCGATGCAAACAAAACAGTTCTTTACTATTAAGATTCCGGATACCAACAAAATAGCGTGCGTTCACACGCGTGGCGATACGTCCAGTGTTTTCAAGCACATAAACCAAACCTCTAAAAACGTACAAAGCGATAGAAACTAAATTAAACTGAAATAAAATGAACTAAAATGAAAGAGACAGCGCTTGGTTTCTATTTCATATCAATTTATTACATTTCTGTCCCTTTGGACACATCTTAACGAATAAGTGTCGATTTTTATTCATTCACAATTATTTTATACTTTGAATTATCGACTCAATGCTCTCGATAATGACATTTATCTATACGGATTCAGTTAAAATAAAAAAGAAACCGACGCTTTTATGTGTATGACAATGTCAACAGAACAAACCTATTCGACAATGGCAACACAAAGCTAATGACCAAAATCAAACTTTACTATCAAATTTACTATCAAATTTGTCGTACACATGTCTTCTTTCGCCAAAGATAGCAAGTAAAGACAAAAATAACAAACAAACACAAAAGAAAAACAAACACGCGCAACGCAGAGAAAAACACATAAACATACAGTAAAGTCTACACTAAAAACAACGAAAACACATAACTGTAACTAAAACTCTCAGCCAAACGTAGTCTGTACCGCACAAAGATAAACATACCAAAAAAGCGGTACGGACAGCAAACCGAAGAGACTAATTATTAGTTGTAGATAAATCCAGTTTTGCACCAGGTAAGCCAATAGTGCGAAAGCGCACATAGCGATCGCCCAAAAGTGTCCAATGATTATTCCAGCGAACGTGCGATATTTAGCAGCGAACAGCTCACATGCCATCACGAAACCTGGTACGGAAATTCCCTGAAGACAAAACATTTTAATGACAACATATTTATTTATTTATTTATTTCTTGACGCAGTATTCAGAACAATTACAGTGTTACATCACAGCTGGACAACCAGGCACAAATAAATAAACACTAACAGTTGCCCAGCTGGTACATAAGAAATCCAACATTAAAAACACAAAAGCTAGGCTACTAACATGGCTAGTAACATCGCAAATATGCTGACAAGTCAATGTCTTTAAGGGATTTGCTGAAAGCAGCTTGAGAACTGAAGCAGATCGAGTCAGGCAGAGAATTCCAAATGTTGACAATCTTGCATGCAAAAAAGTTTTGGCGAATACTCTTGGTACACCGTGTCTTGTACAGCTTGCAAACGTGGCCCCGTGTATTAAAGTAAGCCTATAAATTAAATGAAAAGAGACTATCAGCATCAATGTTTATTAATGCCGGAAAACTGGATGTTGTCATATTGCCATCTTTGTCAGTGTACAATTTGTTGGAAAGCAATTTGTAAGTAAAAGTAAGATCATATCTAAGACGACGTAGTTCCAAACTGTCAAGACCGGTGGCCAAGAGACGTTCCCTATAGGTACAATTAGCCATACCAGGGAGCCGTTTGGTGAATAGCAATAACTTGCAAAGTCTAGACAGTTAACAAATGTTCGAATATTAAGTCCACATACCGGTTGTATTATGTGTGATATGGAAACATTAGTAACAAACAAAAGGCATATTTATACTTGCAAGCATATTGAACAAGACATTCCATTTGGCGTGACGATTTATGCCGCCGAAAAGTTCTTACAGTGTATGTTTTTATGTTTTTTTATTCGCTTCTATGTTTGTTGTTGCATTCATTTCCCGCAATAGTGTACTTTCTTATTGTACGGTGTTGATATTTTGTAGCAATAAAGCAAACAAAATGATGTTACTATTCTGTAACTGCCATAACGCTACTGTACACCAAAAAATGAAAACCCCTTTAATGCAAAACAAAGAAACGAAAAACTCGCAGTTTTCCAGATTATAACGGATTTATTATAATATAATTTTACTGTTTACCCCGACGACACCACTGCAGCTTTTGAATCTCAATTTTGTAAATACGAGTAATAGAATAAAAGCGAGAATACCTGAATAAGCATTCCAGTAAAAAATCTCAAAACAGTGAATACATAGTAGTTGGGGGCGAATGCGTTGGCGACGCCGACAATCACCATGGCCCATTGACTTAACAGAAAGATTGGTTTACGTCCGAACTTGTCAGACAAAGTTGTACATAACATAGCACCAAACATTGCTCCAACGACGAGTATTGTTTGTGTGAGGTCCTTGAGATATGCGCGATCACACACCAGATTCCACTGCAAACAGAAGACCACAATGTATCGGGCAACAATGCAACATCACGGCTCTTTTTCAGCATGTAACCGAGCTAAACACCAAGGAAGAAAACATACTTGAAAACGTGCTTTTTTGTGCGCACTTTCTGCAAGTGACAGACCACTGAAAGAAACTGCATTGTTTAGCACCAAATGCTACGGTCCGGTAGGCGGTAGCTGAGCCACTAGCAACTGTGCGTGCGCAAAAAGGAACAGTGAACTGTATCATACCTGTGATACGATGGTATAGCCGACGTCCTGATCGTAATACTGCCATTCGGAGCACTCGGTCGTCTTGTTGGTGTTATTAGCGACGTACATCAGACATTTCTCGTAGTCGCCGTCGTCTGTCTTCGGTATTGTCTCGTTCACTAATGAGCCCTGAGGAACTTTACAGTGATGCTCCGGCCACGCACCTTTATAACACCACATAGTTACGCTCTACCGCTTTTTTACTAAGTTCGACAATCGGTGGTAAAATTGAAAGACACTAATTATTGTTGCAGATCCCATTACACCTACAGAGTCGACAAATATACTTACTTTAAAATGCTGACAGTTGCCTTGTAACTCACCGACTTAAGATGACTACATTACACATGGTAGTGTACATATGTGCAACGTTTGCCATTGCATTAGACAAATTTATACCATCAAGCTCTTGCAATATCGCAGCATACCTTACGTCAAAAACTGCATGAGTTTAAGATATGCATAAATCCAGTTGTAACTTGTTAAGCGAAATGTTTAATCCACGTGAAAATATACGAAAATTTACCGATATAGATAATGGCGAGCATGTGAAAGCAGGTAGGGAAACTGCACGTGAGGCTGATCAGCGTGTAGTGAAGTATTTGCCATCTTCCGCTCATTCCTAGCTTACCAAGCGCCTCATCGACTTCCATTCTTTACTTCCTGTAACCACAGCCCACACTGGACTTTAGCAGCTGTATGCCACAGCTGATTTTTCATCGCAACGTTGAGCATTATCTTGGAATAATGATAGCGACAATGACGATAAATGTCGCTTTTAATTGTTCAGTTGTTCGGATGCGAAATTCGAAAACCACAACTTATTTTTCAGCAAGTTATCGATCAGCAGTAAAAAATGTGATGCTTGGTTTTAGCTAAAAATACAAAAGCGACCAGAGATCTTAAACCTCCGCTGTTAATGGTGCTGTCACCTCGCGAACACAGCGAACTCAATATAGCTGATGTGTAATGTAAACGACCCGGATCTGGATTCAGAAATGTTGATAGGGATCGTGCTCGCCACCAGAATCTGACTGGTTGATCAGTGGGCCAAACTCTACCGTTCCGTAAAACCGGGCCGCATTAACCGATATGCCAAGTATGCCATGGCATTGGGCCCCCACGCCAAGGGGCCCCAGTGGCGGCAAAAAATACTTTTTATACCAGTATTAGTTTGGTGACTGTAACTTTGTTTGCCCGTTGCTTTTTAAAAATCTGTAACCTATTCGTCTCCAGATTTAGAATTCGATACCCCCATTTTTGGACGAACGTCACGCCGCTGCCGACAAGGCACTTCATAACGCTGCACAATAATAACG
>Ga0056128_1011321_pt1 | contig 11032 bp, 8 predicted proteins | sample WorMetLIZISLAND2_FD_71113 | JGI IMG/M metagenome (GOLD analysis project Ga0056128, IMG submission 71113) | Marine gutless worms symbiont microbial communities from Max Planck institute for Marine Microbiology, Germany - Olavius geniculatus... ... | reverse complement strand
GCGCTCCCCTAAACCAAAAAAGCGGTGCCAAAAAGTGTTTCCTGTCAAAGATAGCCCATTTACTTTGGTACAATTGGACTCCTCGTCCCTGAAAATGTAGTCTTAGGCGTTAACATCAACTCTCAGTGACATTTGGAAGCTGAGAAATTGACAAATATACATTTTCCGGCAGCCATTTTGAAAAATCCAAGATGGCCGCTATGTGGATACCTGTGCAAATGGAAACATTAGTTTTCTGATTACTTATACCATCTAGTTTTCAAAAATGTATAGTTTTTCAAATCCCCAAGAAAGTCCGACGAAGATACACAACATAACTGACTATCAATACACCGTAAGAAAATTTAGTTAACCAATGAGCACAGTAGGCCTATGTCGTAATGGCATGCAGAAATCAATGTTGCGAGCTTATACGTAGCTCATGTACTCTATAGTACCTGCACTGATACTCAGACTGAATCAGTTCCGTCACTTACTCTTTTTGTCACTTGACAACATTTCTTCCACTGCTGCATCAGCCTATGTGATAGCAAACCAAATGATACTCTGGATTTTGTAAGCTGGCCATAAACTAGCATCGCAGAAGTATGGAGGCTTTTGTCTGGGCAGCATGCTGAATGCAGTGTAAAAAATACACCTAAAACTGTGACGGAGTGACGTGATGGAGTGACGAAAAACCTGTTAACAGATTGACTTAATTTTTTTGTAACAAAACATATAACGGTTCTGTTTTTGTAACATATGTGAAGCCTGTTATTGGTGTAACATGTGGCGCATAGAAATCTAGACATAAGTAACATTTTTCCAGACACAACTAGTACTGAAAAAGAGCAAAAAAATTGACACAACATTTTTGAAAATTTTGTCAAACACAGTCACGATATAACAGCTTGCAGCTCACACAATTCTGCTGATAAAAACTTGATGTTTGCATTTTCTGTCACTGCGAATGTTGTATTTTTACAAATGAATGCTGCAGATAAACAAATATCACTTTGACTTTTTTGCTAATATTATGCACCACATGGCGCGCTATTTTTGCTTCGGAGGGGGAGGTCAATGTTAAAATGAGCGCTTGTAATTACTGACGTGTATGGTTATTGTTGTTGTTGCAGTGATCCGCACTTGTGCTTCTCACTGTCTTACGGGTTGCGGGGAATGCATAGACGCACCTAAGCCGTTGGAAGTACACAGCTGCTTCTGCCAGGACAAGGACTTTTGCAACAAGGCAGCAGGACTGCAGTCCATGTCCGTTGTTCACCTGATCACTGCCGCCATTGTCACTATCGCTCTTGTCAACGCCGGGCGTCTCCTCACCTACCAGGACGCTAACCTCAAATGACCATCCACATACGGACCTCACTGAACACCTACCACCGGACATATCTTTAGTGTTGTGTTTCGACTCGTTCGACAACTGTTGATGTTAAGAGTTCAATTCGTTCGAGCTGCCAACTGTTTGTGAACAAAAGAAGATGAAAAATAACACGAAAAACTTTAAAATTCACAATTACGAACAAAAATTAAAAACGGAAATGAAAAACTGTGACATTTTGTGAAGTGATAAAATGGTCGATTTGCACAATATTAACATCAATCTTATGTAAGACAATTTGTGGATGTTAGTTTAAAAATGTAGACCACTATTTGAACTTTGAACAGTACACGATAAATTGCCAGTGCAATATAATAGAAGTTGAAATTCAGAAAATATATATAATGCAGAGCTGTGACATTTTGCAAAATAGCAAAAACCTTATGTGCATTGCACTACAGTTTGTGGATGTCAGTTCGAACCGTATACCGTTTTTTAGAACAACAGATGTCAAAATACCACTACAAACATTTAAAATTAACGTTAAAAACGCATTTTTCCTATCCCGTCCAATCCATTCAACCCTTAATTTAAAAATGTTTTCTTTGCACTAGATTGCTGAAAATCTGCATGCCTAGGTATAATTATTCGTGTAAAATTTTCCCCCTACGATCTAACGCTTAGTCACAATACATCCGTTACAGACAGACAGACGACGACGGACAGACGAACGGACGACAACGGTACCATAAGCTCGACCGTTACTTAACTACGGTATAGGCTAATAAATGAAGGCATATTATAAACAGTAGACCCCGTTGAACTGTATTTATTTCATGGCCGTGATCGACGGCGCGTTCTGCCTAGACGCACGTGTTATTATAGGCCTATATGCACGGCATGTTATATCGATACAATACGATACAGAATTTGCATTAAAAACTCTGCTTAATCTAGCACAAACTAAACAAGAAATTTGAGTTAATGCTCACAAGACGCGCGAAAGCCTATAGCAGTTCCGGTTCAGTAGTTTAGCTGAAAATTGGGGTGTTCACGCTAAGTTAATATACAAATATCAAATTCTCTATCTGGATTGCATAACGATAATACCGTGGCGCCACCTTGTGAATGATATAGACTTGTGTCGCAACCCAAAATCGCCAAAAAAATCCATAAAACCCCCTATTTTAGCGTTTAAGGTCATTCAAGGTCATTGAATTCGGCGCCAATCGAGAGCCAGTGTACAACTTCCTCTTAGTGATTAATAGTAACCTAGGCCCTACCTCGCACCGTTACTGAGACACAGCGACTTATTGGCCAAAAATCGCAAATTTTGCCCACTCGCCTCTCGTTTAGTGCCCTCGTTCGGGTTGACCATCTTAGAATTTATATAAAAAAGCTTTACGGTTCCTGAAACTAGAGTCTTCCAAGCAGCCGACGTGAAGATTTGGTGGTCCTAGCTTGCACCGTCTTTGACTGATCCACCCGTGTGACAAACAGACAGACGGGCGGACGGACGGACGGACGGACAGAATTGCGATGGCTAAGACGCGCTGAAAGCAGTAGCTGCTTTCGCGCGTAAAAACTGAAATGTCTTAAATAAAAATGCCATGAGAGATATTGAAATAGAAGCAAGCTACTATTGCAATGCAAAATAAAAAAAAATCAAGAAACTGACTGAAATCAAGAAAGATAAAAAGGAAGAAAAAAACATAACAAAAATGGAAAAACGAAAACAAGAAAAATAAAAAGAACGTATAAGCGAGTCTTGAAAGCATTGAAATTAGTTATATATTCAAACAGCCACTAAAAATTTACGATTTTTTGATTACTAGCGTGTACAACGCATTAAGACGTGTAACTTACGAAGCAACAGAAATGAACTAAAATCTCAACTCAGCATATCTGCATGTACAGGATTGTACTAAGCGAACGAAATCAATAACAATTCAGTTCACTGTCGGTTCAATTATTAATTTTATTTCAGTTCATTTTCGCAAATGTACTAAACGAGTTCAGTTCAGTTCAGGTACTTCTGTCGCTTTGTAAACGTCTTTCGCATAAATGTGTTGTATAAATTACGTCGTAGGGGCGTAGACCTACGTACTTTGTTGAAAGTTAACATGCACGGCGATCGTTATCTGACTCATACAAGTGCACTATTTTGACAAGTTTCCTCAAAAGTCCGACGAAAGAGTTGCAGTGCTTTATTTGCAAATGGCCTGTTAATGATAGAATTTTTTTATCAATATACAATTAAGCAGCGAATGCAAGACAATGTCTGGGCTCTAATTGTGTACGGGTCATGGCACGCATAGGCCTAGATCATTTAATTGTTAGGCGTATGTCCATCGACAAGCTTACGTTTTTACGCGCGAAAGCAGCTACTGCTTTCAGCGCGTTTTAGCCATCGCAATTCTGCCTGTTCGTCTGTCCGTCCGTCCGTCACACGGGTGGATCAGTCAAAAACCGTGCAAGCTAGGATTACCAAATTTTCACCGTCGGCTGCCCAGAAGACTCTAGTTTCAGGAACCGTAAAGCTTTTTCAGAAATTCGAAGGGCGTTTCCCCGATCGAGGGCGCTAAATGAGAGGGGGGTGGGAAAATTTGCGATTTCTGGCCAGTAAGTCGCTGTATCTCAATAATGGTGCGAGATAATTCATAGGTTGCTATTAATCACTAATAGGAAGTCGTACACTGGCTCTCGATTGCCACCGAATTCAATGACCTTGGATGACCTTGAACGCTAAAATAGGAGTTTTTATGGATTTTTTTGGCGATTTTGAGCTGCGAGACACTGTTCAAGAGCGAATTGCGCTGAAACCATTGAGATAGACATGGAGAAGCTGCGTATGAAATTTTCAGCTTTGATCGTAGATTTCGATGGTCCAAGTCTCGATTTTCTAGGTTCAAGGAAACCTGCGCACGAGGGCATCAAAGAGCGGTACCCCCGTATAAGTCGTTATTTTACCGTTGTTGGCCAGTCTTTCGTGAAAAAAAAAACAGCTGGATATAGACTGACAGTTTGCGAACAGGAACTGCTATAGGCTTTCGCGCGTCTCGTGAGCCTTAACTCAAATTTTTTGTACTCTGTTCTGTTGGTTTGTTTGTTGGCAGAATGACTCTAAAAAGTACGATTTTACAACTTTTTGTGAAAATTTGAATTCCAAAATATTTTTACTTTACCGCTGCAAATGCGGAAACTATTACTGAGCAAATAAAACAACTGATGGACAATGTTGGGGTTTCATCAAAATTCATCGTTTGACGTCAGTAAAATATCGAACTTCACTCATTTGCACCAGAACAACAACGCCTCCTATTACAACTCGATCAACAATATGCATTCACTTTATTAGGCCTAAGTCTTCACTAAAAAACAGCAACTAATGCACGTTTGCACACAAAGACGTAGGGCCTACAATACTATAATATAGAGACTTTTATTCAATTAGACCCTATACACCTATTGAACTATATTTACACTATACGGATACGAATAGCACTTCGACCCAGCCGAAATCGAACTTAGTGCATTTTAGCATTAAGCATTTTAGCATTAAGCATTTAGCATCTGGTGACAACAATTTTAATTATTTTCCTCAGAATCAACTGACCAAATTTAATGTATGCAGTTAAAGTAATAAAAGCAAACGAGGGCGGCGAAACAAATGTGCGAGCGAAGCAAGCCGAAATTTTTTTGGAACTGTTGTACGCAGAAATGTCACATTAAAATTAAAAATTCCGTGGGGCGGTTGAACCCGCTAACCCCTCCCCCCTTAAATACAGCCTTGAAAGTAGGCGCTAAAAGTAATCTGCGAACGAAGCGAGCAGAAAAAATTGGGCTGTTTTACGCAGAATCGTTGCATTCTGTGTTATGCGTTTCTAGAAAATCTGCCACCAAAAATATTCCCCCCAGTTTTCAATTTTTTACTTTCCCCAAGTTTTTCCAGGAGGCATTTGCCTCCACCTGTCAATGGAGTGGACGCCCCTGAAAAAACGTAAAATTAAACAAATATGAACAACATTTTTGTTAATGTCTTCTTTGTTTTACATGCAACCACAGTTTGGCCTAATGATCTTGGCCAGCGGCGTCGTAGATTAAAAAATTTTGCGGGTTGGGGTAGTAAAAATTGCAATTTTCCGACATTCAGTTGTAAACTTCCAACAGAAGAAATTACTGGTGCTCAGAATTTTAATTTTGCTCTTAAATTCTCCCAAACGGCTGACTTTAGGCTCGAATTTTGTATTTTTGGTAAAAAATACAACAGAAAGAAAAAACATGCCTCATCTCTGCCCCCCCATACTTTTTGACCTACGACAACATTGCGCACAAAGAAGTAATAGGCCTAGGCCTATGCAGAATTTTCGTTTGACATAGAGTCACACAAAAATAATTCTCCGTGCCAGAGCTAATGACATTAAATCTGCACAGGCTCATGGATATAATAGCGAAATCGAGTAGCGTACACACTGTGTTGTTGAACGCTCAGATGTCAGTTATTCAGAACACAATAAAGAACCAGGCCAAAGAAACGAGAGCAGATCACGCCCCGTCAACATTTGGTTCGTCGCTAAAATAAAAAAAAACTACCCAAAATCTTGGGCACTGCTATAATAATTATCTGACGCCCTCAAAAGTTTGGCGTAGTGCTCATTTCCTGTGAGCAAAAGTCGCAGAAAAGCCACAGAATGAGATTTTAAAAGACGGATATGTTCATACCTACGTATTCGCCTTAGACAGACTAAGCACTCAACGTGTACGAGTAAATTGAGCGTAAACGTTCTTAAAACACGTTTACAGTACACAGTACACAGCACGGCATATTCATATCATAACAGTAGGTATTAAATGTGCTCATCAGACCCCACTCATATGATATTAATATTGACATAGGGCCGAATGACGTATTAATTAGGCCTGAAAAAATTATCTGCTTTCGGTTGCAGCCGGCTAAAAATTAGTGACGAGAGGGGAGGGGGCAGAGAATATATTTTATTTCAAATTTTTTATTTTTATATTATGATATGTCATGCAATATTTCACCACAACTCATAAACAACAAATGACACACTGAATAGTACTGCCGAAAACCAAAGTAAACATAGTATTGGTATTATTGGTATTACGCACTGGATGCAAACAGTTTTTTTCACTGAAACTTTGAAAGCCAGCTTAAAGCTACAGCAGTAGTTTTAAGGCTCTAATAAAAATTTCAGGGACGCAGGTTTTTTCTACGGACAGACGGCAACTGGAAACACAGCAACTTTTCTTTCTTAGGCCTTAACAAAATCACAACTACAAGCACCACAGTGTTCAATCAGCTGTGTCAAGAGGATCGGTGGAAACAGGACATGCTTTAAGAAAAAAAGTTGGGGGAGTGAAACTGGGGAGAATTTGTTCACTTGACAAACAAACAAAACACATTCAAATGCATTCCACATAAATGACTAAAAATATTAACGTGAAATGCGTTTTAAGAAACCAAATTCACAAAATTGCGTTTGCAGCCAGAGCGAATACTCAAATTAACAGAAAACACTATAGGCCTACATCAGATGGTGCTAGTACTGACACCGATGATTCAAAATTTTATTACTGGTGAAAGAAATTATCCTTTAAAATAAGAAACTATGTGATGAAAAGTTTGCAGAAACTTCTGGTGCATATTTGACAAAAAAATTTAATTTTGAAAAAACAGGCGAGGGAATCATTTGTCCCTTGCAAGCCGCCTTGTAATAAATGGAACACTACTTTAATCATAAAGTCGTCCATATGCATTGACAACACTGTAATCAAACGCACGGAACGCTTCACCATGTGAGCAAATATACATAAGCGAAAACGAGAAAAAACCAAAATAGTAATATCCTTGATTACTAAAATCCGACGTACAAAATCCAAGGCACATTGCACTCGAAAGCAAACAATTACAGACATATCATGTTCGGTATATATACACAAAAACACAACAGACACTCGATTAAATTCATCGTATTATATCTACCACCAGAATGAAAAAAAATCCAAAATCATCAATAAGCCTTTAAGGCCAAATTTACATGAAAAACAAGACCGCCAAGCCTTGCACAAGTCTAAATACTGCCCGCAAGTAAAGTCAATATCATGAACACAAAAACACTAAAAAGAAATTGACGTTGACATTTGACCTATCATGGTAGACTACCAGAGGTTGTGAAGATACGTGCTTGTGCAAAATATCGTAAATCTAAATGCAGCGTGTTAACAATGAAAAACTTGCCGACGCTGTGATAAACGAGACTACCGTCGCTTCTGCGGGCAGTAATACAGCAAAATATCATTGCACAAAATTAGTGCAAATGTTCTTGCTCTACAGTGTAACCACGGCTTAAGAGAATGCACAACCAAAGTAAGTTGCACGCAAAAGTAAACGGCGACAAACAAGCACATAACTAAAACAGGAATTTCATCAACTGAAACTACATCGGTGTTTCATAAAAAGAACCCCTTTATGTTTTGTTTTCATAACTCACTCAGATGATGATCAATTTACACAACATTTGTACCAGTTGTAGCTGAAAAAATACCAATTCAAAATATTGCAACAAAATATGGCAGTTGATTAAATATTCTTTGCTAGACATGACGTAATGCTGACGTCATAATGTGTCACGGGTACAAGCTGGATAGTCTCAACTGGTGCTTCCAGTTGCTACCCTGCTTCGATGGTGAGCTTAATCTGGTTCGCTAATAAAAAATGTTTATTGTGTCAGCACTAAGCAATATGGGGGCATGAAATCAGGCGTCTTGCGATCTAAAAATGCAACCATTTTGCAAGCTCGGTGTGCTAGTACACACTGTCTTGCTCAAACGTGTAAAAATCCAACTATCCACAGAGACACATAAATGCCATCACTTGCATGTTTTTGTAACTGTAACTGTAAAACTTCAACAATTTGTCATGAATGAACCAGATTTTTCACCACTGGAGCAAGGTAGCAACTGACAGCACCAGTTGAGACTATCCAGTTTGTACCCGTGACACATTATGACGTCAGCATTAGGTCAGGACTAGCAAAGAATATTTAATCAACTGCCATATTTTGTTGCAATATTTTGAATTTGTATTTCTTCAGCTACAACTGGTACAAATGTTGTGTAAATTGATCATCATCTGAGTGAATTATGAAAAAAAACAGGGTGCTTTTTATGAAACACCGTGTATTAATCAACAGATGATGCTCTCAAACTATTAAGGCATGTTTATACAGAGCGACGTAAATATAGACTACTAAACTGAACCGACATTGTTTAGTTTTGGATGAACTGACCAACGGGCAAGCTTGGCAAGCTCATTGGTCATTAGTTGACGCATACATGAGCGTAGTCACGCATTGCCGACGCCGTTAAACGGTGTCTACTGTAATGCATTATTCTTGGCTCACTGGCCAGCTCGTCAAAATTTAAATCATGTCATTTCAGTTCACTTCAGTTACGTCGCTGTGTACGCGTCTTTACGTGTAACTACTTGACCAATCTTTAAGATTGTAGAACATTAGAAAAACACAGCACAAATGGCGTCCACGTCGTAAAGAGACAACAGTTCGAATACACAAACTGATTTCCAGTACGTGTTGTGGTCTCGCCATTATAACGTATAGTCAATACACAGAAGACATGAAGAAACTGCTCAACCCGGATTTTCAATGGCTACTTTTTCAAATGCGGATTTGTTTTTGGCAGGGAAACTGGCGTAGCCATAAGAGGGGGGCACTGGAATACCTGCTTCCCTCATACAAGCTCTCTCAGTTACTAAAAATTGTGTCAAAATGCTCCAAAACTCTTCATTTTCACACAAATCCGAACATTTTCTGCGGATGGGGAACAACCCCCTCTCGAGACCCCTTCCCTGGTGAGAAGGAGACACCCTTCCCCATATCCCACACACACTGCCCCTATTATCCAAATACGCCACTCAGCGGGGAGGTATTAAGAAATGAGTGCACTACTTTGAATTATTATATCTCAGGCCTAACTGTTCCCAGAAGTGTTCAGATCGATTTCTTAAAACGCTTCTCAAACTACCCTAGTTGGCACAGAAAAATTCCTCCTGCCAATTTTTGCCACTCCAACTTTTTACACTACTCATTTTCCTGGCCACCGTATGTAACGCCACTCGGATAATTTTTCTTTCTGCCTGGGCCATTACGCCATACATAGTGTCGGTACTGAGCCAATATAAAATATACTTTTTACAGTGGCTTCTATCCCCCCAAATCTGGAACCAAAATGGAGCTCTAGTCCTCCACTCCCGGTTTCGGGTTCAAATCCAATCCCATTAGGGCTCATTCCCGTATCTAGATAAAAAGTTTTATTCGGGTGCAGATTGCTTAGTGACAAATAAAGGAAAAGTTTTCTTAAGGGTGTGGATCTGATTCAGATCTACACCCTTAAAAACTCCCCCTAAGCTCACCAGTTCTAGGGACAAATGTCCCTGCTATTCCAGTTACAGTTTTCCGCGATCCAGCAACAAATACACTACAATACTGCCGATGACAATGACATTCGAGACGCGGCCGCAGTTGGACGATTATTCTGTCAGCTCCGAAGAAACGTCACTCCTAGACCGCCAGCTAGACGAAGGTGTCGTAAGCTCCGGGCGCTGCAGTACGGGCGCCCCCTGGCGGAGCGCCGCGGCGCGTGTACTGGCCAATGAACGAGCCGTCCTCGTTGAACTTGGACGGGTCCTGGTCTTCGTATTCGCCCAGACTATCGGACTCGCTGTCCATCGGTTTGTCATCGCTGTCCAGAGACCCCTGACCGTAGTCCGACGGCTCGTTGCTGTTTACACGCACACAGACGGTGAACGCTGTCAGCTCTCGAGTAAAGCCCAAATTCGATCACGCCGACTTTCACCGAAACTTCGTCTCCGGAAAGTTTCGTTGAAAGTAGCGGACGCAAACCACGAAACGAAAATGTCATAAGTACATGTACGCTATTAAAACACTGACAGTACACGACTGTGACAAAAAATAATGCATGGAGTCTTAAGTACTAACTAGACTATATCCCTAAAATTTTAAAACTAATTTCATACAATGGTCCTAGGAAAATCCACTATTAATTCGTACAAACATTGCCTGCGGTCTTACTTTCTCATGTATTCTCCAAAGGGCGTGTCCTCCGGCGCCGTTGGATCATGACCCCATTCACGTTCCTTCTCGTACACTGAACACATATTTAAACATGGTACAGTGTCACATCTGATTTGATATAACTTAATTGTAGATTTTTGGAAAAGTGTGCCAGTGAAACAACTTTGAATGTCGATAACCATTTCATTTACACAGTTATTAGATTACAAAACCCAGTATCCTGCTATTTAGATGACTATAATTACATATGTGGCTTGGTGTAATGGTAGGACGTCAGACTTATGATCAAGAGGTCGTGGGTTCAACTCACTACTGCTGAGTCTGCTATATCTGGATGACCAACTGCGGACAGGTAAACCATTTAGGTATATAACCTAATAACCAACACCAAGATAAACGCAGCCTTTCATTCCTCCGGGTACCAGATGTAAAAAAAAACGTTTCAGGAAAAATAAAAAAAACGTTAAAAACCGTAAAAAACGTGGCAAGAATAAAAAACGTTTAAAAACGTTGAATAAAAAACGTTGGCCATAATGTGTTCAACTTTTTGCCTAATGCCTAATGCTGTAAGTGCAGTATA
>Ga0056128_1011319_pt1 | contig 11032 bp, 10 predicted proteins | sample WorMetLIZISLAND2_FD_71113 | JGI IMG/M metagenome (GOLD analysis project Ga0056128, IMG submission 71113) | Marine gutless worms symbiont microbial communities from Max Planck institute for Marine Microbiology, Germany - Olavius geniculatus... ... | reverse complement strand
TGCTGACGTCGTTTAAGCGAAGGTTTTCATGCGAAAAACGGCTTGTCAGTCCACTCAGTCGCATCTTAACTTAACCGACCACGCCAGGGGCGTCTTAACACACAAAACGTAACGCAACGGCGGCAAGGTGCAGATTATTGATTATTGATAAATCTGCGAGAAGCCAGTTTGACAGCGTCCACTGCGTATTCTGCCAAGTTATTTTAACGTGTAATTAAACATAACGTAGGTCAAAATTCAAACCCGAAAACCCGGGTTTGCAAGCTCTCCAAACCCGGGTTTTCGGGTTTGAAAAAACTCCGGGTTACCTGGGTTTTCGGGTTCGGGTTAACCCGGGTTGCAAACCCTACACTTCACCAAACACCATCTTGGTCAATCATTTCACAGACATCACAGCAACAGCACTGCTGGCTACATGGGAGTTGGTCCAAGCCGGCCAAATACAGTCTTATACTTTGCTGCAGCACCATATCCCAGTTTTTCATCCTCACCTGCAGCAGCAAACCTTTTCGTGGTGGGAATCATTACCCTAGCCTGCTGTGACTGCGACGACAATGTGACTTGCTCTCCAAGCCGAGCTTTTATCGGTAGATTCACATTTGACCTTTCTGGCATAGACTGAACTGCTGCATCTGCAGCTGTTTCATCAAGTCGTGTACGCTTTGTTGCAATCATCACGCGCTGCTGTCCATTGTAGTCTGTGACGGGATCACCAAGACGTGACCTCACGGATGACGTTGCCTTCATGTTCAACTTCATCACATACGAGCCACCATCGCCATCAGCCATACTGACGGACTTTAAAGTCTCACTGCCAGCTGGCAGCTTTCTCTTCGTTGTTGATATCATCACTGGTCCTGATCGCACGGTGCCACCTAGACGTGACGTCACTGATGACGTCACGACGGCGTCACTCTTTGCTGGTCCTGCATTCACAGCAGCAGTCATGTGATGACCAGTGAAAAAGCAAGCTAGGCACAGCTCATCATTCCCTGCTCTGGGTTAGGCCCCTGCTATTATCTGCTGAACACTGCATTTGCTTTATTGTTCTGTGCCAGTATTGAGTATTATGTGCAGAGGCAATTACATTTTTCTAACACCGCCAGCCTGCTACCAAGTACCCCGTAACACTTTAACTATGCAGACATTCTATGAGAACTAATGCTGCGTCAGTATTAAGTTTTAAAAATCCATACCATATTGATAGCTTTTAACTTGGAATGTCAGCGATAAGAATATCGGTGACAAAATACTGGTGATGTGAGTAGCGAATAGTGACCACGCGATAGACTAGCAACCACACTCAAGAGGTCAAATTCATGACGTGCTTCTGAATACTAGTAATTACCGAGGGTAGTGCATAGAACATCAATCTATGCAGCTTATCACAGACTACTGCATTGCAGTCAGTTTCAGGCTCTACTGTAGTTAGTGTGACAAAAACTTCAAGTCATCCTACAAGACACAGGCAACTTCCAGGTTCATCATAGGCAACCTGTAATACATGCTGAACATTTACCACCATCTGAGTCCATCTCTGCACGAATAATCCATATGAACACAAACAGCAGCACCAGCACCAGCTTACCCAATCTGTCAAGCACGGTTTTCGTGTTTGCACTCTTGCCAGCCGAAGATGTGGCTGGGACATACAATGATGATGACGATGATGATGGATCTGTGAGAACTCCACCCAGACGAGAGAAAATGGATGACGTCTAAACACAGCATAGCATAGATCAATGTACTCATTGCTGGATTGATGAAATAACTATTAATGATGACAATTACCAAAAAAAATCGAGTAATGCAATGAAACAGATACAAACAGAGAGTAATCTGTGTTCAAGTTATGCTTGCATCAACTGGCCAGTGGCCACGTTTCCACCATCAGTTTCTACTGACATAGCGGCAGCTCAGCTGTTGTACCTTTAATGAAAATAGCATTTTGCTTTGGCCCGGTCTGCCAGGAGTGACTTCAAAAGCATGTTATGTGGCTCACGGCTGAGAACGGTTATGCACTGTGGATATAACTGCTGGACAACTGACCAAGAGAGCCATAAACTAAGTAAGCTCAGCTAAACACAGAAAAGTGTACTGACAAGAACTGACCCAACAGAGCAGATACCCCAATAAAAAAGTGGGCTATGTTGGATAAACCCCTCTAAAAACTCACCCAAAGTTAAGCTAATTCAAGTTTTTTGTTCCATTAACAATGAAATGTTTCATTATCGTGAAGTTAACATTCTAAACCTACAAACTGGCTAATTTTTGGCTATTTCTTGATGTGAACATTATCTTATTTACTTAGCACTTTGATCCTCCGGTCTTTGTCAAAAGCAGCAGCAGTCTTCAAACGAATTGACAACGTGTGGCGATCCAGCACGCTTAGCCTCAAGATTAAACTGGACCTCTACACCTCCCTCATTGTCTCTACAGCCATATATGCCAGCGAGACTTGGAAGAGTACAGCTAGAATATGTCAGCAGCTGGACGTCTGTCACCAGCGCTACTTATGGAAGATTCTGGGCATTACATGGAAGGACCACGTGACAAACATGGAGGTGCTAAGCCGGACTGGGCAGAGAAGATTACAGGACATTGTAGCAGAGAGACGACTTCGGATGGCATCCTGACTATATGGCTATGGCTCGAGTGTTGATATCTGCTTCAACATCTCCATCGCTAGATATTACACTTCTCAGGTAGGTAAATCTCTCTACATATTCTATGTTCCCTTGTGCAACAACTATTGGCTGCGGTGATGAGTGCTGGGTGATTCCCATGGCCTTTGTTTTTTTCCCAGATTATTTTCAGTCCAACTAGTGCACTCTGTTCCTCGAGCTTGGTAGTCATCTGTTGGCATACGTTTTCTTCCGCCGCCACTATTGCTATGTCATCAGTGAAGTCCAAATCCATTAAGCGATTCCGCTTCTGCCAGACGATGCTGTATTCCGAGTTGTCCATAGTCATGCGCATGACGAAGTCGATGATTATGATGAAGAGGAATGGTGAAAGGATGCAGCCTTGCTGAACCCCTGAGACAATCTCAAAGAACTCTGTGTACCCACTCACAGTCTTGACACAGCAGCTGGAGTTGTCATTCAGTGCCTTGAAGATGTTAATGAATGAGTCAGGAATGCCGCAGTATGTCAGAATTTTCCACAAGGATGGCCTGTGTACACTGTCAAATGCCTTTCTGAAATCGATGAAGTTAACGATGAGGTCTTGTTGATGCTCTAGGCTCTGTTCAATGATGTTGCACAGGGTGAATATTTGTTCAGCGCATAAACGCCCTTTTCTGAATCCTGCCTGCTCATCCCATAGGGTGCAATTTACTGCATCTTGCAGTCTGTTTAGCAGCACTCTGCTGAAGACTTTGCCAGGTGTAGAAAGTAGTGTGATTCCTCGCCAATTATTGCAGTCCTTGAGACTTCCTTTTTTTGGCAGCTTGATAATCACACCTTTCTTCCAATCTTCTGGGTCCTCCAAGTCCTGCCATATCATGTTGAATAGTTCAGCCAATTGTTCTGCTACTGTCTCCTTGCCATGCTTGAGCATCTCAGCAGATATCTCATCCACGCCTGGTGCCTTATTGTTCATTAGGCTACTGACTGCACGTTGGGCTTCTTCAAGGTTGATGTCTCCCTCATTGATCTTGAGGGAGTCCGCCATAACAGTGTCCCCGAAGTCTGGTGTTGACAAGGGTTTGCGCTGGTTCAAGACCTCTTCAAAGTGCTCCTTCCACCTTAAAATCTGCTCACTCTCTGTTAGAAGCAGGCGTCTATCCTTTGCCATGATTGGTACATTAGTATTGTCCTTGGCACCCGTGAGCTGCCTTTACTACACCGTAAAGTGATCGGATGTCGTTCTGACTGGCTGCTTCCTGTGCTTCTGTACACTTGGACTCTATCCAGTCCTTTTTGTCCTGTTTGCAGCTTTTCTTCACCTCCTTGTCAAGTTTACTATAGTTGACAGCTTCAGCCTGTGCTCTTGCTCTTGTAAATGCCTGATCTTTCCTCTTCTTTGCCTCCTTCCTGTCACTGATAAGGTTCCAGGTTCTGTCTGATATCCAGTGCTCTCTGTTTGTGCCTCTTTTGCATCCAATAACAATTTCTGCACTGGCCTTCACACTGGTGCTGAATAGTTCCCATTTCTCTTCTATGGACACTGGACAGGTCTTCCTGAAATACTGTGAAACGGTTTTAGAGCTCAAACTCGTATCTGCGTGACGTTCGTGGGTCTTTCAGCTTTGCCACTGCAAACGAACAAAATGGTTTCTTCATGGCACTCCTTTTCAACTTGAGCCTGATCTTGCCCACCAGCAGCTAGTGGTCCGTACTCACATCTGCATCACGAAATACTCGGATGTCTGACAGTGACGATCCCCATCTGTTGTTGATGCAGGTGTAGTCAATTTCATTCCGTGTATTGCTGTCAGGTAATAGCCAGGGTTTTCTTGTGAATATCTTTGTGCTGGAAGAATGTATTTCCAATCTTCAGTCCATTGTTGACACATAGACTGGTCAGTCTCTCAGAGTTTTTAGTGGTTTCCTTCGCTGTCCCATGTGGCCTGACAGCAACATTCTGGCCCCGTCGGTCACTATCAATCTGCACGTTGCAGTCGCCTATCAACAGCTTTATGTCGTAGCTTGGGATCTTGTCTAGGGAGTCTTGCAGTTGGCTGTAGAACTCATCTTGTTCGCTGTCCTTCACCATCTCTGTTGGTGCATATACTTGTATGACTGTCACTTTGGCCTGTTGCGTCTGCAATCTAGCAGTGATGATGCGGTGGCTTACCGGTTTCCATCCAATACGAGCAGAAGCTCCTCCCTTGCTGAGAAATATCCATACTCCATGGGTGTGCTGGTTGTTATATCCGGAGTAAAGAACGGTAATGCCGTCACTGCTGAATTGTCCTTGTCCTGCCCAGTGCATCTCGCTGACACCCAGGACTTCTAGTCTGTATGCCTGCATCTATCTCAGCACTTGGGCCATGCTGCCACACTGGTATAGTGTGCGGACGTTCCAAGTGCCGATCTTGGTGATGCTCTTGGCATTGAAGATTCGCCTTTTCAAGATGAAGACTTCCTCTCGGCTCTGGTCCACAACATTATCTAGCAGGGCTCAATCCTAATAACTTAAAACTCATGAAAACACCACTGGTTAGGCAGCATTCAAAATAAAATGAGTTTAACGATAAGACCCAAAACACAGTATAACATAGTTGGGCTTCTTTCAACCCCAGTAGAGGAAGCAAACCTTTAAAGCTGATGTTGATGCTGGCGCTGATGTTACAGCAATGACAGACTTCTTCAGTGCTGTCGGATTATTAACCACTGCTGCCGCTACTGCTGCTGCAGTCACCATCTGTGACTTGTTGGTTGACTTCTGTAGACGACTGTTAGATGCTCCTGAACATACAGGGTGTGGCAAAAAAGTGGACCCCTAAAGTTTTTCACCTTTTCTCAGCAACTAGTTGGAATTTTAATTTGAAATTTTACAGATTTATTTGTCAAAACCTTCTACATTTAACCGCCAAGTAAAATGTGATTCTGTTGAAAAACGATGAAGTTATAGATTTCTTATCATGACCACCTACCGATTTTTCAGCATTCAAAAATGTTCCGGCTCCAACACCAATATAATAACGTCATTGAAACAACACGGTTAAATAATGACCAGATGCCAGAATTCCATTGTCACTGTGAATATTCGAAGTGTTCACCGCCAGCTCCAAGCTACAACACCAGCCTCCAGTCGCCTTATTTCAGAAATCTTTTACAGCCTTGTCGATTGGTCCCTGTGACAGGTTGCCCCAGATAACCTGAAGCACTTCCTTGAGTTCGGCGCTTGTCTTTAGCTTTGTTTTAAACTTGTGGTAAGCCTCCAACATTGCACCCCATACATGATAGTCCATTGGGTTTATATTCGGCGAATTTGGAGGCCATTTGTCTTTTGTGATGATATCTGGACAGCTGGCCCGCAGCCAGTTCTGTGTGCTGCGCGACATTGCGCGCTGTGTGTGCTGACGTGCCGTCCTGCTGGAAGATGAATCCGGTGGGCAGCCAACGATTGCTTTAAAGGAACGATAATTTAGTGAGAATTTATAAACAATATAAATTACTGTTTATCAGAACGTCACTGTGACGTCATCGGCAGTAATGTGTAGGCCTAATCAGTTTTTGAAAATTAAATAGCATTTTTAGCTTGAACATTTTTTAATGTTGAAAAATCAGTAGGCGGTCATGTTAAAAAGTCTATAATTTTGTTGCTTTTCAACAGAATCACACTTTACTTGGCAATTAAATGTAGAAGTTTTCTTTAAATAAAACAGTAAAATTTCATATAAAAATCTTAAACGGTTGCTGAGAAAACGGCGAAAAACTTTATGGCTCCACTTTTTTGCCGCACCCTGTAGAATATCATAGCAGCTGGGCTTAGGGGTCATCCATAACAGACGTCCATCCGTAAAAACTGTGACAAAAATAGACCACCTCCCCTCTTGTCCGCTCATATTCCTTTGTCCGCATCAAGCCATATTCCCTATCCCTGCTTCCAGATGTCTGCAAAGTTAACGTGACCAAGGCCAACTGCTAATAATGTCTATGTAAAGCAAACTTAAGTCCCACCATGGAGAGTGTGCAGGCAGGAGAAGGTGAGAATCAGTCACAGCTGCCATCAGTGCCAGCTGCCGAGGCTGCTACTACTACAGAAAGAAAGCAGCATGTTGCAGCAACAGGCTGAACAGACAGACAGTTGTTGTGTGGCTGGGCAACTGGCAGAGCTGGGCAAATTACTGGCTCAAATGCAATTCAATTACAAATTACTAAAATGAATGTAATTAAAATTACGAATTACTATAAAATCAAAGGCCAAATTACAAATTACGTAATTTCAATTACTTCAATTACAAATTACATGCAATAGCTAATCTTGTTTCCCAATTAGTATTATAAGTGATAATAAATACATTCATAGGTCTAGCAAACTAACAGCAGCACACTGGTAATGCAGTCAGTATTTATTATCAGACCAAAAAACACCAGAAGCAAACAGCAACACACCAATTACTTGGTAATGTCAACTGTCTACACTGTTAACAAGCACAACTTACATTTAGAACTGTACGTTACATCATGTAAATCACATGAAGGTCTATGTCACTTTAAAGGCCTGGTAAAAAGCAATGCAAAAATGTTTTATGACTTGACAATGATCGGCGATGCAGACTGTTCAGTGTTCATCCTACAATTAGCGAAACGGAAGGTCTGCTATTTACAGTCTACATTATTTACAAAAACTTGTGCAAAAGAACAGTTAAAACTGAAAATGTAAATCACATGGCAAGGTGTAGTAAAGTAAGTAAGAGAAATCGACATGATGCTTAATATAGATATTACCACTTGAAATATTCATATGTAACTGAAAACTGTAATTTGAAATTACAAATTAGATGACCATGTAATTGAATTACAAATTACAATTGTAATTTGTGATCGAATTACATAATTGAATTACATGTAATTTCATTATTGCCCAGCTCTGGCAACTGGGAGATGAATGCTTCAATCATTTCAACACACTAATTCCATGGGTTACATACTGGATGCAGGACTTGCAGACCAGTGTTGTAACACTGTCTTCTTGGCCTACATGTTTGGTAAATGTGGACATCCGCTTGCTCTGAATCCCCTCTTTTTGTCCGTTTTTGTCCACATTTTGATTTACCCCTGACACTTACCCACTTGGTGCGAATGTCCTTTATGGAAAAGGAAAAACAAGGCCAATGTCAGACCTTTTCGAGACCAAAGCCAAAGCCACAATTTTTGTTCTCTAGCTGTCAAGGTCAGTCTGTTGCCATGTCACCAAGAATCAGACACATGCTACAGGCAGAGAGGGCTAGCATACGATGACATGAATAGAAAACTGGTTTTTTGAGAAAGGGGCAAGAAATAATATTTCGTTGATAAAGTTTTAATAAGAAAAACAAAAACGACACAACAGTTGCAGCAGACAAAAACCTTGAAGTGGCGGCTGTTTGATTTTAGTCGCACTGCCAGCACCGACTGCAGCAGTAACAGCGAGTGATGCAGCACTTGGAGTCTTTGAGGTTCTAAGTTGATCAGTGCCAACAACAGTGGAGGCAGAACTCTGACCTGCAGTTTCTATGAATCACCGCATGCAATCACATGCTAATGCACACATACACTCACTTCATCTTGTTATAATAGATATATTAAAGTGGCTTTTGACTGCACGGAACATGCCTATCCACTGCTCCTACTAACACTAGGCTACTGCAGCAGTACTGCTATTACTTTTAGGGCTAGCTTCTTGGTCTTTTAGTTAATCAATTAGTTAGTTACAGAACTACAGTGTTAACTGCAGCTGGTTTGTGAGAACAACTGTTTCTGGACTCTGGTGATCACAGGGCTACGTAAATAGAGAAGTCATTTTCAGCATAGTACATAACTGCAGGTCGGCATAACAAGCTGGCCAGCTAATGCCATTTTGGTAAATGAATTTTCAGTCAAGAATTTAATACACATATATTAGAAAGCAACTGACCAGCTCACAAAAAAAAGATGCTCAGGCAGAGAGACTTGTGCTAATAGCTATCCATCACTAAGCTAACACCAACAGAAAGCAGGAATGCTACTTTCATGAGAATGCCTGTATTAAACTAGGCACGTACTATATTGCAATTTCAAACAGCTAATAAATACTTGGCTTCATTTACGTTATTAAATCCATTCCCATGTTCTTCAGTCATCAGCAGACATACAGAAAAACATATTTTTTCATGGTTAATGTAAAAAAATCTACTCGATTTACAGCTAAATTTAATCACTGATGGTGCAGTCATACTTGACAAAGATGCAGCCGCGGCCACTGCCGTTGCCACAAGGTTGCTATCGATGCCAGTGCCGGTGCCAACAACTGCTTTTGCAGTAGGTCGTCGTGTTGTGGTTGACAATGATGATGTTTTTGTTACTGAAGCCACATCAGTTGACTTCACTGCAAGTCCACTGAACTTCAACGCCTGCTCTTTAGACATCTATTGCACACGTCGTCAACACATATTCAAAGACGATTGGTCACAAAATTGGCACAATCAAATCAGTGCAGGCGCCGTGAGTAGCTGGGCAGGAAGTTGCAATGTCCGCCGCACACTGCAAATTTCGGACAGAATTCCTACAGACAGCTGCAAATTTCCGATAGGTGCTCAAAATTTTATCTTCCCCATAAATTTTCCCAAAATAAACATTTTTCCTACAATACACCCATACCAGTCATCTGTTAAAACTAAAAACCAGAAGAACTAGTGTGCCTTTAACAGACCTATCGGTACGGTACTACAATCTTACAACTTTTGACTGTACTAATTCAAACATCTTTACTTTTCTTTCTACTAGCACACCGAGCATAATAACAAAAGCGTATTCACAATTTACACAGTGAACAAATTATTTAAGTACTTATTTAAAACTGAGGACACTGGTATAAAACCAAGACAGGTAACAAACCTTTGCGTGCTCAATGCGAGCATGTTTGAGAATAGCAATGACATCTCCAAGGACGGTGATGCCCATGTCCGCGAGGTAGTCTTTGGTCAACTCACTCAACATGCTGGCTTGAATACGATGCTCAGTAAACGTCACCGCATAGTTGCCAGCATCTGATGGAGGGATGCCGGCATCGAGAAAAAACTTGAACCAGTTGGCTGCCTGGCCTTTACCAGTCTCTGTAACGCAGCAGTCACACACAGCCAGACACATGTAAGAATAACACAGTACTTATTAACAAAAAGTGGCAGACACACATTAGCAGTGACACAAGCATTATACAAACAATAAATTTTTAAAAACAGTAACATGTCTCCACAGCAACATTACAAGATACTACTGGCATTGAAAATTCTTTCTAAAACAGTCCCGAACAAATCGGAAAAACAAGAACGAGCTTCTTCAAGGGCTAGCATCTAGTATATATTATCAATAATTCTAGCGGTAGATCGGCGATCTTGCTGTTAGCAATGGAAAATTGCTAGAGGTAGATCGGGTAGGCACATTATTAGGTACATGATAGAACTTACGTTCCTAGTAGTCATAGGACCATGCCACGACACTGTCACGTATTTAAATCAGGCTTATTCAGTATTATATCAGAGTCCATCTCAAGCCATATCTGTTTCTTTGTAACGCAGACTTAAAAATATATTGCTTTGAATAAATTTGGTAATTGATAACAAAATGACTGATATTTCAGTCCCAACCACAGACCTGGTAATGCAGTGAAAAAATATGGCTGCATACTTACATTAATAATGTGATAGATGTAATTAAATAAAGCGGCGATCTACCACTAGTAATTTTCTGCTCACTAGTGCGAGATTGCCGATCTACCCCTAGCACTGACCATATATTATAGTACGAAGCCTAAGCCCATATACTTCAACAGGTAACGGGAACTTTCGTTCCCACGTACTTTCGCTCCCAGAAACAAAAGTTCCATACATGGAATTTTCGCTCCCTGGTACTTTCGTTCCCTGGAACTCTCGTTCCCAGGAACTTTCGTTCCCTGGAACTTTCGCTCCCCTGAACAAAAATGAGATAAAACTTTCGCTCCTCACTCAGAATTAACATTATAGACCTACACACTTAATAGAAGCAGATGAAATCAAAGGACGCCAGCATGTGGTGTAAATGCTCAATGTCCAAACAAGAAAGCCCAGCTGTCGCTAGGGAACTTGCTACAGCTAGCCTAGATATAAAGGTTTTCCGAAAGATGGGTTTAAGGTTTAAGAAAAAAAACTAGAATTTAAAATAATGGTAAGAACTTGAAGAAAAAATATAATTTAAGGAAGAATTTATAAACAAATATAATTTGAGAAAAAATTTGGAAAACTGGGTAAATTTAAGATAAATTAGTAATAAAGTAATTTGCTAGATCCTGCCATCTTTTACTACAATGAAGCTGTACAAAGATACGAACAAGCTATAACGCCTTAATTTCCGTTAGTTTATCA
>Ga0056128_1011314_pt1 | contig 11036 bp, 9 predicted proteins | sample WorMetLIZISLAND2_FD_71113 | JGI IMG/M metagenome (GOLD analysis project Ga0056128, IMG submission 71113) | Marine gutless worms symbiont microbial communities from Max Planck institute for Marine Microbiology, Germany - Olavius geniculatus... ... | reverse complement strand
AGTTTGACAGCGTCCACTGCGTATTCTGCCGAGTTATTTTAACGTGTAATTAAACATAATGTAGGTCAAAATTCAAACCCGAAAACCCAGGTTCGCAAGCTCTCCAAACCCGAGTTTTCGGGTTTGAAAAAACTCTGGGTTACCTGGGTTTTCGGGTTCGGGTTAACCCGGGTTGCAAACCCTAGTGGACAACCGATCTCGCAAATTTTTGTGTACAGAGGCAAAGACGTAACACACATGCAGCTATTAAAGTCGGATAATAATTACTTCTGTCTAGTTGTCTTAGTGATACTCGCTGTTGGTTTAATAACACACGCGACAAATGCAATTTTGACTGAACTTACACAATGTGTACACTGACAATAAAACGCAAAAGTAGGTTTAACGGCAGCATTTTAATTTCCGAATAAATGAACAAAAACCACAACACTTAAACTTCAAGTGAACACAAGCATATTTCAGTTAAATGCGTGGAAACGTGTGATGACTTTTGGCTACAAAATACAAACGAAAACACGCAGCATGCGTAACAAACCTTAACTACACTGTGTCCCAAAAAAGCATCCCTGACATTTTCGACTGTAACCTGGAAACCAATTGAAAGATATTAAAAATTTTTGGTACGAATATTCCCGATACAACTTGCCATCAAATGATCATTCAGTTTCCCACCTCACCCAGCATATGCTTCTGCACTATCTAGGGAAAGCAGATCAAGCAAAATATGTGTTGAAATAAACAAAAAACCTGAAAAAACATTTCCAACATTATCGATTGTAACTTGAAAGAAGATTAGCAGATTTTAATAATATTTGGCAAAATATTTATGACACAACTAGCTATTAAATAAGTGTTTTAGTTTCCACTACACCTAACGTATGCTTCTGCACTACCTGGGAAAGCAGACCAAAGCGTCAATAAATTCCATCTATCCTAATCTGTGGGCCCCAACAGCAGATCTATTATAAGGTTTGACTGTCATGCAGTAGTGTGTCTATCAGATGAAGTTTAGGAATGTTTGTGAAGTCAAGAAGCGACTGCTACAGCCTGGATTGCTCTGGAGCAGAACATTATTGATACTGCTGTCAATGAATGGAGAAAGCGTCTCCTTGCCTGTGTTCGCATAGTGGCCCAACACTTCAATCAATTTTACTGCAGGCAGTTGAAAAATGGACAACTGGATGAATTGTCAGCCACTGTGTCAGAAATGTGAACAAAATGTGTTTTTACGTGTTATGTTAATGAAGAAATCATATCGCATATTCGCTGGTTGTGTTTCCCCAGGTAGTGCAGAAACAAACGTTCGGTGAGGTGGGAAACTGAATGGTCCTTTGATGGCAAATTGCGTCAGGAATATTCGTGTCAAAAATTATCAAAATCTGATTATTGGTTTTCAAGTTACTGTCGAAAATGTCAGGGATGCTTTTTTGGGACACAGTGTAGAAAGCAGGACTCAGCAACAGCACTCAGTGCCAGGGTTCCTACACTTTTACGGACAAAACTTTCCAGGACTTTTCCAAAACTTTTCAGGACCGTCAAAATGTTTTCCAGGACCTTCTCGGAGCCATGAGCATTTAAATATAAAGACAAACAGCAGTAATCTGCTGCATATACACTGTGTCCGGTAAAAAACCGACACCCTTGACACCATGCAATAAAAATGCCAAATCCGAACGAATCTGAATCTTTACCAAATTTATTTTCCACAACTTAAAGTCCTCAAAGAAAAAATTTCAGGACTTTACAGGAAGCGTGAGAACCCTATAGCGCTTATCTCTCAAAATATTACAGTCGAAAATCACGTTCACGTGGATGCATTTTTGAACCAGGCAGCAGAAACAAAAATGAAAAAAAGAAACTTCAAACATTCAACGCTATAAACTTCATTATACACAAACAGATATTGCCAAGAAACCGCGTTGCTCAAAATTCCGACGGAAGTGTCATCAACAATTGACTGACTATAGTGAAATATATGCCGCTTGCTCAGCAGAATATTTTACAGTCACTGCATTATCAGCAATTAGTGCCGTAGATGCGTTAATTTTTTAATGCATGCGTTAACGCGTTAACTAACGCATCATTACTGCCGATATTGTATGTGGACTACATCCATTGAGAGGGTGACTGGAATGAAGCCCACGAAGTCGTGCCTGTGTCGCAGGACCGTGACAGTAGGCCCTAGTGATGGAATAGCAACAAAACAATTTTTAATTACTTGAATATTATTAAATCGTTTCGTAAATTTACGTATGTGCGTTAAATTTCTAACAAGCGTTATGCCTAATTCTCCGACGCGTTAACGCGTTAAGCTAATGCGTTAATTCGACAGGTTGCTCTATCAGCAATGCACTGAAATATCGATGAAACGCTGTCCGTAATTCTGACCACAACCAATCGACGCACGTGGAGTTCGGGTTGCAGTACACACTACACTCTAAGCGCATTTTGCATCTAACGCAACTCGTGCAACGGACGCAGCTGACGGAACGGACGCAACGACCGCTTCTATGCTTACGTTTTGACCGCTGCGTCAGCTGCGTTTGTCGCGTAAGCCTACTTCTCTTGCGTTGGCGAGAAACTAACCGCTTTACACGACAAGTCTGATGATACGGACTGGAGTCAGACGCTGCCGCTGTGAGCGGACGACGCAGCACTACGGGTGGTCGACCTCGACCGGTGTGCTAGTCGCCGGTCCACTGGTTGCAGTTGTCGTCATCAGCGTCTCGGCGCGTCGGTTCATCGGGGCGTCGGTCGTCGGCTCCTGGTCGGTGGTCGTCGCAAGTCGCTCGTCGTCGTCGTCAGCGCCAGTCGTAAACTGGTCGTTAGCTGTTGTCGTAGGGACGGTCTGAGCCGGGGGGTATTGTGCGGCTGATGCCACCACCGGCTGCTGCTGCTGCTGTTTGACGTCTGGTGATGACGACGTCAGCGACATCAACTCTGTACCAGCAGATCAGTCAAACTCATCATCAATCTATCCATCAGTCGAAACCACTTCAAAAATGGCCATGAAGTAAAACTTATGCTAGAACCTACGATAAAACCTAAAAAATGAGAAAACTTATAAAGTTAAAAAAACAAAATATAAATTGCTGATGAAATGCTGGTCGCTGAGAGAGTAGGCCTAATCTGTTTAAGTTCTGTTTAAACATCGATGCATTGTTAGATCGTTTTTGAACTATTCAACGTATGGGATTCAATCCGAAATACAATGCTCACTGACTGGCCGCCAGTATGAATAAACTAGAACTCGGCACAATACGAAAAAGAAGAGAACACAGCCATGACGAAGTTAACATTAACAAAAAAAGTGTGCAGTTGCAAGTGCAAGGGAACACAACCCACAACACGCCGAACAAATCTGCAATAGGGCCTACAATGCTTACAATATTATGTCTAGTGGATTTGGTTGACACGTTATGTCTGATCAACACAGTTGTAACACGCAGGGGCATGCCGACTGTCTTTAAACAGGTGAACCATCTGGGTAATGGATATAGCCACCCGGGTCAACTCAGCCTGGCCATCCCTCCGTGGGTAGGTGCAATGAGTACCAGTGAAAGCTGGGGCACCGACAGGCACACCGCGCGATGCATTATAGCCCCATCAAGCACAGTGAACTGACCAGTGTCTGGCTAAATGCTAAGAAAACTGAGATCAGCGTGCCCCTATGGGTCTTACAGCTCAGAAAAAAATTTACGTTAAATATGGCGCACCAAAAATATAGCCTATACAAACTGCAGGTAGATCGGTCGGTATAAGCATTACGAGTAATCCGATAATACCAGGAAGCTCTTCATCGTTGGTGGTCGTGACTCTGTTCATGGACACATTGAGCTGTTGTGCATCGTGTGAGGTCGACCTCTTCGCATAGCGTCCAGCTCCAGTGCCTCTGACGGCTGCCTGGCGCTGGTACAGTCCAGGACGCCTCCACTCACCCCCCGCACCCTGGATCGCTCCTCTACCGCCCGGCTGTGACGCCAGGGCGGGGCCGGGAGTGAGCCAGGGTGGTTTACCACCACCACCACCACTAACGCTACCAGGTGACGTCATGGTCATGGTCATGGTAGACCAGACGCTGTCGGTAGGGCGTGCTAGCTGGCGTGCCAGCGGTGGTCCAGGCTGTGTGTCTGCATGCTGCTGTGCTGGTGCGTCAAGGATGGGGCGCTGACGCTGCGCTAGTGATGTGGGCGGAAAAGCGCGACAGTCTCGCCCCAGCACGTACGCGTCCGGACGCACCAGAAACTCCTTCATCGCCGCGTACAGGAAACGGTACTGTTCCTTTTACACAATACAGTACAATACCAACACCGCTGTCACTACTGCCATCGTCATCACTTTGTAGGGTTTTGTTTAGTTCACTGATTTTCTGCATGTACTCCGCATGAAATGCAAAGTGGACCGTGTCTCATCTGGAGCGTAAGCAGACTGCTCATATCCCGGTCGTGGCCGTTGAGCCCGTAGGTGGATAGACCACTGAGTCTGCGACGCATGGCCAGTGCGACGCCAGACCTACAATTACCTTCCCAGTCGCAGAGGGTCACCGACCTTTGACCGGTACCAAATTATACTGCTTGATGAACAGAGACACAGGAGTGTGAACAACTTGCCCAGAGTTGATACATGATAGCAAACTGGCCGAGAGTCAAACTCGCCGTCGACCACGAATCCAATGCTTTAACTACTTAGCCACCAAGCCAGCAAAAAATACTTGCACACAAAGATTTGCAGAAATTTTCTGCAAATGTTTTAGAGGGGGTTTACATATAATCGTGTAGGGTAAACAAATACCAAAACTAATAGAAATATAGGCTACAGAAGTGGAATTGCGGTATTGAAGCACGTGATAATCGAAACGTTTACGGAGAACTGTAAACAGAGATGACAATAGGCCTAGTAACTCAACGAATGCCATTTTTACAGTTAGAAATGACGGTTCAAAAACATTCCGGCGAAAGGTTATGCTCGTATATAAGGCAAGTAGCGTGCACAAAGCAGCAAAAAATGACGGCGAAAGAAGTCTAACCGACCTCGTTGATGATAGCCGAGGGCAGAAGCAGACACGTGAGTCTGGCTGCGGCGAAGACGTCAACCACCGCGTCGAGTTCGGCCTGTTCCATCAGGCGCCACAAGGTCGTGAAGACGGCCGCGCGCGACCTATCTCGCAGCAACCACGCCGGCCGAGCGCTACCAAACACCAGCAGCGGACTGTTGCTACGCCGCTGCCAGCAGCGCACCAGAGCCACGAACTCAAGCATCGCATCCACACCTGGCACCGAACAGTCGCTCGACCACGAGACCAGCTGAAACAGTTTGACAGAGCGCCGTGACTGCTGGACAACACGAGGTCCGTCAGACGTCGACACGTCCAGCTCCATACTCACGTAGAACGACGCTGAAACCAGCACAATAGAAACAACACGATAAAGCTGCGCACGTTAATACGACTAATCATTTTATGTTTGGAAACACAGAAAATGTCCAGAACGTAAACATTTTAGTCTACTACAAGACTAGAGTATGAAAAACGCTTAGCAAATGTTTCATACTGCATTTGAAATAGCTGACTGACAAAATAGGAAAATATGAACGCTAATCTTGAACAGAATAAAATAATTACAATAGCATATCTTATTACAGTTATAAATTTGCCAATGAAATTTTTCTTATTACGGTATTTTACTAAAATTTCTCAGTTTTCAGCGTTAGCGCTCGTTTTGTCTGGAACTGTAAACCTAGATCTGAGCACTTTTAGTAAAGTTTAAAAACTAAAACGCAAACACTCAGCCTATAATCTTTGCTATTACGTGCCTCTAATTCGTTTGCAACAAATAGTGCTAGGCCTATCAAGTATGCTTTGACTGATAGATGGACTGATCATACCTAAGTTCTTCTCGAAGGACTGGCACTGGACGAGGTGATGCTGGGTGTTGATGCTGCAACCGGGCACCTGCGGAATGACCAGTTCGTGACCGACCAGACTGGTGACCTGTCCCAGCGACACGATACACGAGACCTGCGACTCCGTTACCACGTCCCAGAATCCATCGGCGTCCAGCGGGCGAGGACACTGCGAGACGACGAACAGCGAGCGTTGGATGAAGCCGTCAAACGTGACTGCTGGGTTCTCATCCACGTCATCAGCAGCACACCTGTCTGGTGGTGAGGATGACTCCGCCGTGTACTTGGACGCTTCATCACGAGGACGCAAGCTGTACGGGCTTCTGCCGCTGCGACGTCTGGCCGGCTCATCAGAAGCCGCCAGCAACGAGCTAAAGTAAACCGGCATGAAGACGAGGTCGTACTCGTCGACCTGTGGCTCGAAGACGAGCTCGTCGGCTGAGAAGCGTGTCGCTGGGTGGTCGAACTGCTCACAGAGGCACTGGTAGATGAAGTTGTACTGTCGCAGCGAGCGGACGAGTCCACAGCGCTGAGTACGTAGCACCGAGACACACTTGAGCACGTCGACGACACCCGTGTTACTGCCCTGGTCCAGCAGCGCGTCGACAGCCAGGTACAGGCCGGACCGACCTCCACCACATCCACAGTGTACGAGCACCGCACTGGTGTCAGAGTAGTCGTCGTCACTGCGCACTCGCTGCACGAAGTCGACAAAATCGACCGGATGACATGGGATCGACGTGTCAGCATCATTACCACACCACCACGTGTACTGCCAATGGGCAATACGACGTCGACGCTGTCCAGACCGCTCCACGAGCAGCTCTCTGACCGCGAAGTGCGCCAGGACACCTGCTCCTGCTAGCTCCACGGTCATGTCGCCGCCCGGCACCGCGGCAGTGGCAGGACGGTTCAACTCCGACGGCCAGTACGGCTGACAGTCCGGTTCATCAACCGCTACCAGTGCCACGATCACATCGACGTTCCTCTCCCATACCAGCTGCCAGAACTGCTGCAGGGTGGCACTGGTGGGCGACTGGGTGACGATGAAGTGACGACGTCCGATGGTCTGTACAAGGCTGGCGTTGACGTACTGACCGGAGGTGAGCTGGACACGGTTGTGATCATATGGCACGCAGTCCTGCACTCTATTGCATGCTATGCAGCCGGGTCGTGTCGCAACAGTCACCAGCCCAGTGAAGTCATCCGGTAGACGATGGAACTCCTTGACCAGGGCGCGTCCGTTGTCGGTCCACAGATACTGTTCACAGTGTTCACGCAGCTTGCTGACTGGGACACTGTGACTGCGCCGGTGGCTGCGCCGACGATGTGCTCCAGGTGACGTGTTGTCCGAGTGGTGGTCGTAGACTGGTCGTGGTTCAACGAAGCTCCAGTCGCCGTCCGCGTCCGAGTACGAGTCGAAGCCCCGCCTCCCGCCAGTCACACGACCACCATGACGACGCCGGTTCTCCACCATTGTGTCCAGGTAGCTGACCGCGAGCGTCCCGGCGCCATGTGGATGTGAGCGGCTTCCAGGGCGGCCCTCGGCACCGTAGACTCTACTCTGAGGTGCATAGATCTTCACGCCGGCGGCAGGGTCGAGATGCGGCTTGTCACGACGGTCCTTAGGACGACGCCAATACACCCTCCAGAAAATCAGGACCGGCAGGAAGATGATAGCGACGATGCCGAGCACCGCAAAGAAGATAACGATCCACCACCACCACCGCATCACAAACACCGCCGGCACTACAGGCGCAGCACCCATACCGCCCACCCCGAGCACCACATCATCACTGACAGCACGCCGATGAATGCCATCCAGACTGTTCTGCCGCACGACGTACAGGCTCACCGGCCGAGACACGTCGATCACCGGATTGGAATACACCGGTGAAACTGGCGACGACGACCTCTTGACGTGGATGTGATCGTGATCCATCATATGTAGACCAGAGCCGATCAAGAACTCGGTGGAGTTCAGGCCGACTTCACCCGTCACGTAGAAGCTTTGATTCCTCGCCAGAGCGTCCTCGTAGCCCACCAAAAGGTCGCAGTCATGGTCGTCATAGTCATCGTCGTAGTCAGCAGTGCAGTCATTCACACGACTGTCGTAGGTGTCCACGAGCCCGCGCTTCACTAGCTGCCACAGAGTCAGTCCGACCACGACGTCCGTGTACTCGATCACAATCAGCCGGGTAGCCGTGACCGGTGCGGTGTAGTCACGCCGGCGACGAAGACGATGTTCCGACGACAAGAAAACCAGCACCGACCCGTTGCGGAAGTCCAGCACTTGTGATGGCGGTGACGGCCTGGCGGGCAGGCCGGGGGCTGTGGACACAGTCAGTGATACATTGACACAGATGGACGACAGACCCACTGCAACACCACGGCCTCTACCACCCCCGCTGCCACCGGGCAGAACGACCGTGAAGCTGATGCGGTACAGAGAGGCAGGCAACAACGACGAGAAATGTATGACGCCGTACACCAGTCTGGGCACACGGAACGCCACAGTACCTCTGCCAACGCGCTCCATGTACGTCTACACATACCGTACAGCAGACTAGCAGCGATCAGAGATCTCAAACATCCGCGCTGAGAACAGTGCTGCCACCTGCAGCCAATTCACCGAATGTAGCACATGTTACTTTCCAAAAATATCATTACAAAATTCTTGTATTTTATCTTGACTCCAAAAATCTGAATTCAGATCATTAACTGGATCATCACCAAAAAGTAAGTGATTTTTTATAGGGCCACTCTCCACTTCTCTATCAAAGTTTATAACTTGCTGCAGTACACTACAAAGTGTCAGTTTACACCCATAAGGTAAAGAATCGTGGATGATGATTAAAAATCCACACAAAAAATTCAGACGAACACCCAAATCTAGACAGTCTTTCTTCCCTTGCGCCAAGCACAATCACTCCAAAAAATGTCCCAAAAATCTGCAGCTAATTCATAATTTTTTTCAGTAATGTAGAGGACAGACAGACAGGCACACACCAAAACGAACGGACAGCATTGTGACATAACCTATTCAGCAGAGGTAATTCAAGTACAAGTAAAGCCCTGCTAACGCAAACAGGAACGCGCAACAGCGGTGCACTGTCGTACGCTAGTAATCCGTAGACTTCATCCGTAGATCTCATCTGTATGGCTTTTGGCTACAGTTTCACAGAAGGCCCAGTAAAACAAAATCAGTCACCAGATGGCGCCAAACGACCTACACCCCCTCTCATTCAGCGCCCTCGTTCGGGGTGACCCCCTTCGAATTTATGGAAAAGCTTTACGGTTCCTGAAACTAGAGTCTTCCGGGCAGCCGACGGTGAAGATTTGGTGATCCCAGCTTGCACCATTTTTGACTGATCCACCCGTGTGACAGACAGACAGACAGACAGACGGACAAAATTGCGACGGCTAAGACGCTCTACAGCAATAGCTGCTGTTGCGCGTAAAAAAGCTACTTGGGCTCATGAGAAAGCAGAGATCTCCTCTATTATTTTACAGCTTCACCCAAAATCAGCTCCATATACTAAACTGAAACCAACAGTAGGTACACACGACCGGTATGTGAAATGCGGATATAATAATAGTGCTCCAAAAAAGTAATTTTTGTCATCCTTCAGCACCGATGCAAATTTCGATCACAGACAAAGCGGACTTTTCCACATCTACCATACCAGTAAGTTAACTCAAAAAGATAAGGGACAGATGCCCGACTGCCCATGCATTTAATGACATGAAGAGAAGTGTGGTTGTGCATACGAGAATAAGTCCTGAGTGCAGAGCAAGCCCGAAGTTGGAGACAAGTTTGACCGCAATAGTCGTCTCATTGCGATTCACAATAACGACATGACCATCAAGCACATAAACAGCACACAGATGACTGTTTAATGATGGCATCACTGCACACGAGCCTGCTGAGCCGTTCATACAGCTGGAATACACCGGTTTATCTGACACAAATACAGACACATGTTTCTATTATATAGCTCATGAATCGTAACAATTAAAACAAAAAATTTGAGCTAATGCTCACGAGACACGCAAAAGCCTATAGCAGTTCCGGTTCAGTAGTTTAGCTGAAAATTCAACTGTTCACGGTAAGTTAATATACAAATACCAAATTCTCTATCTGGATCGCATAACGATAGTTCCGTGGTGCTACCTTGTAAATGATAGAGACTTGTGTCGCAGCCTGAAATCACCAAAAAAATCCATAAAAACCCCTACTTGGCGTTCAAGGTCATTCAAGGTCATTGAATTCAGCGCCAATCGAAAGCCAGTGTACGACTTCCTATTGGTGATTAATAACCTAGGCCCATCTTGCACCGTTACCGAGATACAGCGACTTATTGACCAAAAATCGCAATTTTTGCCTACCCCCTCTCATTTAGCACCCTTGTTCGGGGTGACCCCCTTCGAATGTATGGAAAAGCTTTATGGTTTCTGAAACTAGAGTCTTCCAGGCAGCAGAGGGCGAAGATTTGATGATCCTAGCATGCATGGTTTTTGACTGATCCATCCGTGTGACGGACAGATGGACAGACAGAATTGCGATGGCTAACACGTGCTGAAAGCAGTAGCTGCTTGCACGCATAAAAATGTAGTAATTTTTGGGGGAGGGAAGGGGGGTGATAATTTTTTGATAGTTTTGATATTAGTAAAGTCAAAAAATCATCAAAATACAAAGACAAAAAAGTTGTCTACACTCTACAACCATGCTCCATAATGAAAATCAGACTTCAAAAACGTTTGACATGTCATGCATAACAGTATAAAAACAATTACTTTTAATCCTGCAATGGATCTTCAATTTTGAGTCACCTACCTTACTAACTGTAGACTGGAAAACTTACCATGGCAAAAACTTGTACAAGAAACTATGGTCTAACTCAGTAGTTTGTTATGAACAGTCAGCATTGTCGCTTCTTCTAACTGCATGGCGTGTATGCCTGCGAAAGTGTGGTGTTGTAACTGAAGTGTTGCTACAATTCGCGGTAAAAAAACAGGGGCGGTATGCATAACAACGTCGTAGCTTAGTTTGGACGTAAGGCCTACGTCGCGACTAACTACTTCCAAACTAGAAAGTTACGTTCGACGGCATGCAAAACGCTGTCGTAGCGAGC
>Ga0056128_1011308_pt1 | contig 11040 bp, 6 predicted proteins | sample WorMetLIZISLAND2_FD_71113 | JGI IMG/M metagenome (GOLD analysis project Ga0056128, IMG submission 71113) | Marine gutless worms symbiont microbial communities from Max Planck institute for Marine Microbiology, Germany - Olavius geniculatus... ... | reverse complement strand
GATATTATGGTTTAAACAACGCATTTTCAATGACTGAATTTTAACTAAAATTAATGATTAATTAATCGTTAAATTTCAAAAAGTTAACTATTAAAAAAATTTTAATCGTTACCAGCCCTAGTTATAATGATTGATAATGTGTTTGTACATATTAACCATTTTGTTTCCGTGACCAGACTACAACAGTTACCAAAACTAAATGAGGTCCTTTCATTTATTGTTTCCATTGGTTTGATGTCTAAGTGCAAAATTCTAGGTGGGTTAAAGATTCATTAATTTGTCTGGCATATTCTTCCCAAAAACCGAAGTGAAATATGTTATCGAAAGGAATGGTTCACTGCGTTATCCGTTATTATACTTTGAAGTTTGAACTAACATGATATTTAATCTTGCACTAAATCTTTTTACTGAATTAGGCCATCAATTCATGATGTTACGCATTGAATTTTGGCTCCCACTACTTCTGGAATTGCTGTTTTTTAGTGTAAATAGAATTTTGATCATGATAATGCATGCATGTGTATGCAATATAAAGGAACAAGCTGGCTTTTATATAACAATATTTTGCTGCATTATTTGTTTATGATGTAATGGACAAAGTTTGATGTTTATTGTGGAGCTAATATATTGATTTATCTATAGCATAGAGTGTTATAGACATCTTTGCATTTAATACCATGTTATGTATATGTTAATATCCGAGGGGCTTCTGTGCATACTGAGTGATATGACGTTATCATAAATATATTACAGTGATCACTCTGTATTTTTTTCTCCGTAAATTCCAACTTGTTCCCGTGCAATTACAATAATTTTGTTAATCAGAAGCATAGTTTGCTAAGGTGCATTTAAGCAGGCATATCTAGGGCTAGACGAAAATCACGAATTCACGGAAGCCATGAATTTTGGCGCTTGCCGTGAATTTTAGCGTTTTCCGTGATTTGCTGTGAATTTTTGCACGGGCTGCACTTTTGCGTCAAAACCCGTAAAATTTGATTGTTAAACATTGAAGCTAAGCATCTTGCTTCATATTTTTGTACTGAAGACTATGGACTCAACAGTTACTGTACTGTAGCACTGCTGTGTGTATACCTGGATATAGTTACTAAAAACTGTTCCTGAAAGTTACTAAGAACGATTAATGTTAGTTATTTTGTGAGACGACGATACATGACTGATTTGTTGACTATGCAGAGAACAAAAATGTTTGTCAATGAGACGTTTTTAACGCTATATATGACCGTGAATTGGCACCGTGAATTTTGCGACTTTTCTAAAAGTATGCCGTGATTTTTTCACTTTTGCACTGTGATTTTCGTACAGCCCTAGGCATATCTATAAAACATTGCAGCAAGGGTTAACAGTTTATTACACAGCGATTAATACAGAAATACAATGATGAAATGACTAATCAGTGACGTAATTATAATACTGACTGTCACACGTTATTGACATGACATGTTGCAGCTGGTGACTAATTCGGTCAAAGTTTGCATGAAACAATACTGCAAACGGTGTAATGCCTGTCACTTAACTAAGCATTGTGAGTTCAGTTATGTATATACAATGTATATACACCGTGTCTCAAAAAAACAAGCCGACCCTTGCACTACCCAGTATGAATTTGTTGTTGAAAATGGCCAAGTACGACTTTTGAATTTTGCAAGGTAATGTAGCAACAGTATTATGGTGAGGTGGGCAAAACTATAGTAGTAATTCACGTCAAGTTTCTTTTTCATGTTGCATGCCAGAAATTATTAAAATTATTAAAATGTTTAACGCAGCTATTCAAAAAAATAAAAAGTGGCTTGCTTTTTGTGACAGTGTACAATTAGTGCTATAATTATACTATTCAACTAGTAGGCCTACTAGTAGCTTTCTACAGTGAAGCAGTTGCAGTTAGGTCTATTTCATCAGACAAGTTTCAAGCAACAGTGACTACTACTGCAACTAATTATCTTTCGGTTTTGTTAACAAACATATTAGCTTGGACAAGACGAAAGAAAGTTCCAAAATTAGAGCAGGTTTTTACGGGTTTTCCCGTTGTCCAACCTATTTGACTCTCCGCCCGGTCTCGTAGTCATAAAGCAGCGCAACAAGACTTAGTGCCCCACAACTCCCAGTTTAGTTCAGTTCGGTTTGGTGTACATGTAATGATGTAAACAGGTCTTAGCAGCAGCGATACTCCAACGTGGTTGGTTGGTCGATTGCAGGGCTGCCATTTGGTCCCTTTTTTCGTTTTTAAACACTTGGTCCCTAACAGGCCCAAATTCTGTGTAATTGGCTATTTTTCAACTTATCCTGACTAAGTTTTGCCTTTATATTCGAAAAATGTACCAGGTAGTGATTGCAATCCTGAGATCCCGAATCATGCGATTGGCGACGTCCCAATCCCGGGATTTCTGGATTAAAAAATCGTTATAATCGCATTTTTTCGAGCGTGAAACTGAACTATTACATGCCTTTGGTTAGTATATTCACATTCGTGATGTCTAGTATGGTTATGTACAGCAGCAATAATGACCATAAATGTGTTCGGTCGTGACATTTGGTTTCGTATTAGGCTTAATTTAGGCCCCTTTTTGGTCACTTTTAGGTTCTTTTTGGCAAGTTCTGAGATCCCTAAAGTCCCTATTTTTGGCTACTATATGAGTGGCAGCCCTGCGATTGTTTAAGCCCGAGCTACATTGTTGTACAGGAGATAAACTATTGTTTTATTTCAGCACAGTGGTACTGAGCGAAACAGCTGAGTCTTACCCGTTTTATATAATACGACCAGATACAGTCAAAATTAAAAAGCACTGCAGCATATTCACAAATACCATATGTATAAGTTACACTCCGTTTACACGACGGAGCTGTTTTTCGTGAATTCTTGCAACAGGCATTATCAAGCTACATGTAGCTCGTAGAGCCAGCTTGTCGAGCAAACTTCGTCGTGTAAATGGGGTATTAGTGACGCGACACAATCGTAGATTGCAAGCAACGCGATGTATCACGACGTGTTTGATAGGCTTACAGTACACCTCCGGTCCTCCGGTATAATACTAGGTCCCGGAAGATACAGTCGTTGCCTTGGCACATCCTGATTGCTGAAATCAGCATCTAACAAAATAATGTGAGTATGTGACTGACAAACGGCTATTCATTCCGTCCAACCGCTATATACACTGTGAGGCATAAAAACACCAAATTTTTTTAATCATAACTTGAAGAAAAGTGATCCAATTTTAATAAGTTTTGGCACGAATATTGCTGATACAACTGGCCATCAAATGACTGGTTAGTTTCCCACCTCACCCATTGTCTGTTTCTGCACTACCTGGGGAAAGAAAACGAACAGAATAATGCATTTTAGCCACTGGTATTATTGCTTAATCAAAAAACACATATTTTGTCCATACTTTATTGTCTTAGCTGATTGTCTATTTAATTGTCCATTTTTCGACTGCCTACAAAAATGTTTGAAATGTTGGCCCACGAACATGGGCTCGGCTCGGAGATAATTTCTCCATTCGTTGATAGCAGCGTCGATAACGTTCTGCTCCAGACCAATCTAGACTTCACCAATTGCTTCTTGAATTCATCAATATTCCTGAATGTTAGGCCTATATAATAGACGTGCTGCTGCAAAACAGTCAAACCTTGTAAATTATTGGCTGTTGGTGGCCACATATCCGGAAAGATGAAATTTTAAAAGTTTTTTGTTGATTTTAATACATATTTTGTCTGTTCTGTTTTTACCATGTAGTGCAGAAGCAGATGTTGAGTGAGGTGGGAAACTGAACGGCCATTTGATGTCCAGTTGTGTCAGGAATATACGTACCAAAAATTATTACAATTGGATAACCCTTCTTCAACTTATGGTAAAAAAATTTGATGTGTTTTTATGCCTCACAATGTAGTATAGGATGCACTGAAAACTTAAAGGTGGTGTATAGCTCTTTATAGGAAACCCATTTTAGAGCAACGGAGCGTCACCTGCCAACTGGTGCAACAGACTGACAGACCACGCGCCATGATAACATAGGTCGCAGTAGCCGGCAGAAGCAGCGTCGCCGGTCACAAAAGCCGGAAGCAAGACAGACGGTCTCAAACTCCGACAGAGGTGCTTAAAAGTTTAATTGTGTCCATAAATCGCTTCCTCAAAAATGGGGGATTTTCGACACAAATTTTGTATTTTGAAAGAAAATTTTCCGACAGGCTAAAATTTGGGAGTGGGCACCGAGCCCCTGTTCCGAACTTACGACGCCAGTCACGCCACTGACTGGGCATCGTTGCTATTTCTCGTTGATATTTGCCAGATAAGCTAATGTCATTCTGCAAACGATGTCCTCCAAACCTGGCTGAAAAATTGGTTTGAAAAAGCTTGCTTTTCTTTCTAGGTTTTGGAAAAGAACCTTAAAAGTCAAAATGTAAAAAAAGTTTCTTTTCTATTTGTTGCGCAATGTAATATAGGTCATATTTAAAGTTCACTTAATAAAGTGATGTATACAGTGCTGTATTCTGTATTCTGTTGGTACTAGATTAATGCACCCTGCTATAATTTATAGTAAACGACGAGACCTGGAGAGAATGGAGCAGTACAATCTTCCCGGATCGTAATTACAGTCTATGTGTGCGATCTTATTAGACTAATCTTTACACTAATCCCATCTTAATAAAACCAGGAAAACTGTACACTGAAACTGTAAACCTGAAATTTAAAAACTTTTCTTACAAAACTTTTCAGCCCTACTAGACCTACTAACGCTGTTCGGGTTTTACTCAACGTCTCGCGTAAAAACTTCAAACGTGCATACACCGAGCGAAGGAAATGAACCGAACTGCCATCAGTTCGTTCGTCGATTACCTCTCGAATTCACAGATTTTTACTACACTGTATAACGGAATGTGGAAAGCACTATAGGCTCCTACATTTCGTCACAATACCTACAATACGTACACAATCCGCTGAGAATGTCGCTGACAACTAAGGCGCGAACAGAGCGACGTAACTGAACTGAACTGACATGGTTGAGTTTTTGACGAACTGGCCAATGGGCGAGCCCATTGATCCTTAGTTGATGCGTACGTGCCCGTAGTAACGTAAACACGGACGCCGTTAAACTAAGACCTAGGCCCGTCGAGAAGGATGGAGGGGGTAAGTTACCCCAGACCCGCGACATTCGGACGGCCTCGCCGTCGCTCAAAAAATATAAAATACACCAGAATGCGCCATTTTAAAAAGCAAAATTTAAAAATTCTCCCACAGGGGCCCCGCGAGAATGTTTTCCCCGGGCCCCGTTGTGGATCTCGACGTTTCTGCTTAGACGGTGCCTACTGTAATGCATTACTGCTTGCCCGTTAGCCAGTTCGTCCAAAAACTAAACCATTACATTTCGGTTCAGTTACGTCGCTCGGTGCGCGCATTTACCAGTGTGGACGGACACTGGACCGGTGAAGCTGTTCAGTCAGTCAAGTACTTCGTAGACTTCGTCGTCGTCGTAGATGTCGTCGGCGGCGTGCATGTTGGCTGCTGACTCTGTGGCTCCTACATCGTCGTATACCTCGTCGCTCGACTGCGACCCTGCAGACGGCGGCCGACAGTGCACCATACCGCGACTCCTCGAAGCTCTCCAACCCTCCATCTCCTCCTCTTCCGTGTACTCTGCGATCTGTGAGACGACCGACGACCCCCCGGCGGGGTTCTGTCGCCCGGCCGTACCGCTAGTTCGCAGCGTCACCTGTCCGTCGTCCGCAGGCACCGCGTCGTCGTAAACCTCCTCGTCCTCGTCCTCGGGGACTGTTCCAGCGGTGCTCCGGACGGACAGATACGGCGATAGATCGACGACGGGCGGCTTGGCCGGCTTGCGCGGAGGACGCGCCGTCGCCTCACTGGGCGCCGGTAGACGGCGGTAGCGTCGGCCGTCGCTGCCGATCACCGCGACTTCTTTGGTGGTCGTACTGGAGGCTCCGCGGTCGGCGGCGTTGATCGGCTGACTACGCGAAGGACTCACGTGCTTATCTGCAGGTCTAGCCGGTGCTCTCGGTGACAGCGATCGGGCGGTGGCATCGTCGGAGGAGGAAACTTCGTTGGAGATTCCTGCAGTGGTCGGCGTGTCAGGCCCGGCAACGTTCCGCCGTGAAGCACCACCAACACCACGACCGCTACCGTTGCTGCCGCTGCTGCTACTTTCTCGCGCGTTCGGCTGGACCACTCCACCAGCATCCTTAAGCACCTGCAAAACATTTTTACATGTAAACTAGGTGGGCAAAAGCCTACCCACTCCCTGGAGGCATTCTGCCGAAATTGGTTAATCCATTATTATTTTTGTTATTCTACGACCGGTAGTGTCTCTGGTTCTGCCTATAGGTTACCTCTAGTAAATTAAAACTATGCCGTCACAATCCTCATGAACATCGTTGGTAACTTGATACGTTACCTAATAAACTCAATTGCAGCATTTTCCCGGGGATAACACTGCTAGCCCCGTTTCAAGGGTAGGAAAAGGGAAAGTCAAAAGAGAGAAAATGAAAGGGAAAATAAAAGTAAGGGATAGGAATTGGAAGCGAAAGAGAATGGGGATCGCGGATAGCCCCCGTACTAATTTCGGTTTAAAGGTTGCACTGAGCACCTGATTCGACCGAGTGTTTGCCTGGGCCGCCGGCGTCGGATAAGTCCCCGCCGCATCTTCTCGCACCGCCGACTGTTTGACGTTATCCGGCGACGAGGATGTCGAGTTCACAGCGGCTCTAGAGGACTGAACGTCGACGCCGCCGCTGTTCGCCACCTGCGTCACAACACAATGAGTTTTAGGCCTATTTCGCACACTTGCGGCTGGGAGAAGCCGTATATAGCTGAACAACAGTGCAATTTACACAGTGCAAAACAACGGTAGGCCTAGTAACATTACAGTCCATAAGCGCAGATAGAAACGGTGGCAAGAATAACAGCACAATCCATAATAAAGCAAACAAGAAGCCCAGCTGTCGCTAGGGAAGACGCGCTACAATCTATACAGTTCCTGTTGCAGCACTGACCTTCAAGGTCATCCAAGATTAATGATTTTCATGCCATTTGAAAGCCAATATCGTACTTCCTATTACATGTAGGCCTTAGCGATCAATAGCAACCTAAGCCTTATCTCTCACTGTTTCCAAGATATGGCCAGTTTTTCATTGAAAAACTCCCATTTTTCCTACCCCCCCTACGTTCAGCCCCAATTTTAAAAATGTTTATCTTGCACTAAATCGCTGAAAGTGTGCATGGCTAAGTTTAAGACACGTGGCTAATTATTCGTGTAAAACGTTTTTCCATAAGACCAAAAAGTTAGCCAAAGTACATCTGTTACAGAGAGACAGAGTGACAGACGGACAGACAAACAGACAGACGACGACAACTATGCCAATAGCTCGACCGTTACTTAAGTACGGTCGGCTAAAAATGATTGAAACATTTTTGTTCGTGAGGTTGGGAGAAGGACGGGTTAGTTGAAACATAGCCTGGAAGTTAACAGTAACGGCGGTATTATACTGACCGACGGAGGCAGCTGCTTCTTGGCCGGGGTCGGCGGTGGACCGTTCCTGCGCTTGACGAAGTCCTTCTGCCACGGCGGAGCTGAACTGGCCTCGTCGCCGGTAAACTCTGCAGCCGACGGAGGACTGGTCACCACCGGTGACTTTGCCGGCTTCAGCACATCATCAGACGTCGTACCGGTCGATTGCCGAGACGAGCTGGTGGGCCTCTTGCAGCTGAACGGTTTCTGAGCGGTAATCGGAGGCCTCCTGCTGGTAGTCACCACGGGAGAGTCGGGGTCGGTAGACGGCATCCCATGCGGCTTGGCGGCCACTCGAGCCCCCGCCGGCAACGCTGAGGCCGTCGCCGCGGTCGTCGGTTTCTTGCTCGGTAGCGGTTTGACGCCGCCGGCAACCGGAGATGGTCGATCGCTGGCGGTGGGGGTGATCTTCGACGTCAGCTGCTGACGCTCGCCCAGCTGAGCGATGACGCTTTTCATCGCCGCGCTGCCATTCGCCATCTCCGCGCAAACTTTCTAGGCCTACAGTTCTACACACAGTAATATAGGCCTAGGCTACTGTTGATATTTACTTCTGCAATAATCTCGCCAGCCAGAAACTGTGTAAATACGCTCGTTAATGGACGAGAAAATCGACGAAGTGAAAAACGTAGCGGTGTCGTCACAATACACATCGTATTGGTTCATGTGAACGTCTGGCTGAGCGAATTTCCGTGTTCATCAGATACGGGCTGAGCTGCGAGCCATGTCGTACCTTCACCTACACAATGTCCGGTTGAATAGGCCTGCTCTATAGATCGTATACAACAATAAACGGCTGATAGCTGACAATCCAGTGTGTGTATAGGCTTGGCTCCCCACTGCTAGCCCACTGTACAGCTTCTATGCAGCTCAGTAACCACATAATGGTTCATATGCGCCTACATGATTGAAGCTCACTCAGGGTAAGGAGAATCGGGATCGCCACCCACAGCGGCTTCATATGGTTTGAAAGTTGAAATTTACCACAGACACTGCAAATTTTTGACAGACGGGCTAGTTGCAAATTTCCCACATGAATGCTCAAAATTTTAATTTTGCTTTTAAATTTTTACCGAAATGGGAGCTTCTAGCCCCAAATTTTGCATTTCTTTGATGAAAGTTTTCCAAAATTAATATTTTCCGACAGTTATCCTACAGTATAAAATTGCCTTCTTTCCTGCCCCCCACCTCCGGCAATGACGCAACGCGTACCCACTAATTTCACTTTAAAAGTTGCATTGCATAGCTGTGTCGTTGTCAGAACTCTTGTCAACAACGGTAACACTGTCACGTACAACAGTGGAGTCAATAACTTCTATTCGAAAATGTGCAGCGTCGGTCATAGCACAGTGCTACAGAGATGACGCGGCTGTGGCTGCTGCAAGACCGTAAACGACGACGTTCGCCGTAACGCGCGCGATGGCCACTGCATCACACTTGCCGGTAAGCCCAGGCCTGTATAGTGCTGCAGAAGTGACAATAGTGGTTAGAAGACAACGTGCACAATTTTGTGCTAAAAATTGTTCTTTTAACTGAGTATATTTTTTATCTGTCATAACTGGAGTAATCGAGCGTTAATTTATTGTATCAAGGGCGTTTAAGCCTACTCAATTTACCGTTATCGTAAAGCCGATATAGCGTCCCACCCGCAAGCGCAATTCCACGCATGGTTGATCCGGTTGGGGACTGGCAGTCTGGCCATGCCTATTGCTCATTCTACGCAGTCATATCCAGCCGGCCAATACGGATTTCTGTTCGAAGCAGCACATGTGAAGATTGTAAACAAATAGCCTAATAAAGATACAAAAACACGAAATAACCGTCAAGCGGAAATTCTGCCCAATGCACACGATTGCCAAACAACTTTCAGCTTTACGGGGCTTTGCCCCTTGACTTCCTGACCGGGGACTCTGTGCCAGTGCCCCTGGAATTCGATGGGGCTATGCATGCCTGTAACGGATGAACACTGGCCAACAGGTAGGTCGTAAAAGAGAACTTTTTGCACGAATAATTAGCTATGTATGTGAAACTCGGGCATGAAAAATTGTAGCCATCTACTCCAAGGAAAACATTTTCAAATTGGACAGTGAATGAAAGGGAGTAGATAAAATGTGCGTTTTTCAACGGAAAACTGGCGGTGAGAGATATAGCCTATACGGCCAAGGTTAGTAATTATCACTAATAGAAAGTGGCATACGCTCTGTCAGATTAGATGAAAATCATTGACCTTGGATGACCTCGAAGGTCAGTGATAACCAGTACTCTGGGCTATCCTATAGCGACATCTGGGCTTCTTTTTCCAGCTTAATTCTCCAGTGGATTCAGTGAGCGCGCAATGCGCAACAGCTGTGCGTCCGGCGACGCTGCGTCACTAAACAGAACAAAATAATGAAAAGGTTAAATAAATGAATGTATTTTTATGTTCAATAGCGCGCGTTACTGTAGCGCCGTCACCGTCAGCTTGAAGCACCAGTCTGTTTCAGTGTTTTACTAGTTTCTGTAGCTCTCTCAGCAACAAGGCGTGCGCAGAGTACCAACTTATCGCAGGTGCGTGCTGTTTGATTGGCGAAGACGTTGCCGGACGACGATGCCAAGTTCAAGGCCGATGCTGTCAGTCAGGTGATGAGTACAAGAGTACTGATATATTGCATTTCCAAGGTATTTTTGTTATTAATTGCAATAATATTGTAAATTGTTTTTTTTATTTGTGACACTATGTGGACGGTAAGCAAGGATATCACGTTTTATGAGAGAACGGAGAACGCAAAACTTGTGATGGTATGGCAGACTGGCGGCGCCGGGCATGGAGTAATAATTTGGGTATTATTTTCTCAAACAGTACATTTCGAACAGTTATCATTGAGGTACCCGGAATAGTCCGGCATCATAATATGTGAGATTTGGTGTGTCTTAACTCATGAGCTGTCTTAACTCATTGGTTCACTGTAACTAAACCCTAACCCTGACACTCATTGCATTGTTGTGCATGACAGAGCCGCGCTGTCCTATACAAGGAAAATATTAAAATTTCTGTCAGACCCCCACTTTTTATAGAAGGATTAGGATCAGAATAATTGTTTGACAGGGCCCCCGGTAATTGTTTAGAATAACTTCGCCACCTTAAACGTGTACATATATGACAGTAATGTGTATCAGTAGAGTGACTGTTCCTTATGGATGTTTTTTAGTTAACATTTTGGCGAATAGTGTTGGTGGCTTGGTGGCTCAGTAGTTAGGGCGTTGGATACGAGACCGAAAGGTCCACGGTTCAGTGCCCAGCCGATGCACTACGAAGTAACAGCCTTAGGCAAGTTGTTCACACCTTCCTGCCTGTGTAGGTGCAAGTGTCTAGTGGTTACTCATAACTTTCAGGTTGCGGTTTGATTCTCACTGCCGTCATTTGCAAGCAACTTTGAGCAAGTTGCTAACCTACTATGTGCTCAGGCCAACTCAGCCTCCTACCCTTCGTGGGACGGGAAATGAGTAGTAGCTTACGGGCTAC
>Ga0056128_1011306_pt1 | contig 11043 bp, 9 predicted proteins | sample WorMetLIZISLAND2_FD_71113 | JGI IMG/M metagenome (GOLD analysis project Ga0056128, IMG submission 71113) | Marine gutless worms symbiont microbial communities from Max Planck institute for Marine Microbiology, Germany - Olavius geniculatus... ... | reverse complement strand
TACAAGTAGTTATTTTACCGCTATTGGCTCGTGTAGCTTGAAAACGGTTGCAGATCGGTAGAGACATGCTGCTTATCATAACAAGCAATACAGTGACAAGCTTTTTATTGGTGTAAACATCGATGACCTTGAATTTCTAAAATAGGGGTTTTAGTGTTTTTTTGCAATTTGTGGCTGCGGCGTGACGCGACCCCATTTAACGTTTTCCACCCCGCATTATTCCGTAAGCCAGTAAATTGGAACGGTTTCTTGATTGGAACACTTAAATACTCGAAATCTATGAGCTGCTTACTGAAAGTGAGGAGTGATTATTACTCCACGGTGGTTTCGCTTTCGATTTTGGGTAAGCCCAGAAATGTAGTACTTGTACTTGTACTTGAGGGTCAGGTACTTGTCGACATGTGACAAGTACTTTATTTTTATTTTCTAATATTTAAACCATGCCTTGTGATTGAGTCCAATGCCCGAAACAGTCCAAAATTGTGGAAAAATAAACATTGATATAGGAAACATTGCAGTGAAATCTAATTACTAGCCGGTAATTTAATTACTTAGTGATCTGTGTTCGCCAATCGCTGCAATTTAGTTGGACCCGTCATCTCAGCTTTAGCTGCACAGTGTGGGGCACTAAAACACAAATTTTTTTATTATGACTTGAAGCAGAGTGATCCAATTGTTATAATTTTTGGTACGACCATTTATGATATAGTTCTAACTGGCCATCATAGCCTTACTCAACTTCTGCTTTTGCATTAACTGGAAAAATCAATACAGGAGAAACAAGCATCGAAATCAAGAAAAAAACTTTAAATTAATAAACATTTCTTCTGATCTGTGGCTCCTAGTAGCCAATCAATTGCAAAGTTTGACTGTCTTGTAGCAGTGTGTCTGGGCTGTTAATAAATTTAACAAAAAATCTGAGCTAATGCTCATGAGACGCACGAGAGCCTATAGCAGTTCCTGTTCGAAGGTAATCTTGGTCTATCTCTATCCATTTCGTCGCAATTCACTCTTTTGCAGCCAAAAATCGCTAAAAAATCACTAAAACCAATATTTTTAGAGTTCAAGGTCATTTAAGGTCATCGATGTTAACATTTCTAAGAAGCTCGTCGCTAGTGCTTGTTATCATATGCAGCATGTCTGTGCCTATCAGCAACAATTTTCACGCTAGACAAGCGAACAACGGATAAATAACCACTTTTTAGAAGGGTATCCCTCTTTGATACCCGCTTGCACAACCCTCCTTGAACGTAGAGGGTCCGGACTTGGACTGCTAAAATCTACATTCTATGCTGAAAATTTCATACGCAGGTTGTTTTGGTCTATTTCCAGCCATTTTGGTGCAATTCACTCTTGCAATGCGTGTCGCAGCCCGAAATCGCGAAAAATTCACTAAAACCCGCTATTTGGGGGGGGGGTTCAAGGTCATAAATGTTGACATTTCTATGAAGCTCGAAGCCAGTGCTTGTTATGACAAGCATCATGTCTGTGCCTATCTGCAACAATTTTCACGTCAAACGAGCCTATAGCGGTGAAATATATATCTTTATTTCGTCATACAGACAGCAGCAACACAATATACAGATAAAAAAAAGAATAAAAGAAATGGACACAAAAAGAACACAATCAGGCCTAAAATCTAAATAAAAACAGAAATACACAAACTCAGAAAATGCGATTATACAACAGAGGCATTAGCGATCTAAGCAGAGTCGACTGATGTAATTCACTAAAAAATCTTGAACGTCTTTCAGCAACCAACACACGAAGACTGTTTAAATAACGCTTTTTAAAGGAAGTGCTTCTCTTTCGCCCCCTCGTTTGAGGGAATCCCCTTTTGCCCAGCGAAATAAAATTTTGTGTTGAAATACTAGAGACAATAGGCTATTATATTGTGAAAACCTGAAATTTTTATCTCAGCTAGTCTTGGATTGGTACCAGGTCGTGACGGACAGACAGACAGACAGAATTACCGTAGCTAATACGCGCTATAGCTATGCTAGCTCTCGCACGTAAAAAGTGACTGGTAAAATCTGTATTGGTCTGGAGCAAAACATTATTGACATTGCTATTAACTAAAAAGAACATGTCTCCATTTCTGTGTTTGTGTAATGGGCCAACATTTTCTATAGATATTTGATCAGTTAGCCAAAGCAATGAAAATGTAGACAAAATGTGCGTTTGCATGTGATTTTGATTAAGTAATAATACTGTCTTTGATAAAATGGTACATTTTGTTGGTTTTTTTTCCCCAGGTAATGCAGCAGCAAACACTGGGCGAGGTGGGAAACTAAACAATCATTTGATGGCGAGTTGTGTCAGAAATATTCGTACCAAAAACTATCAATAACAATGGCATTTTATGTCCCAAGTGTAGTGGGCCGTGGCTATAGCGGGTATTTGGGCAGGGAATTACGCAGAATTAGGCTACTTATTTGGAGGGGGTCAGATCCAAGTTAAAAGGTGCAAGTTCTGAGGTTAGGGGACGGAAGATTTGGGGCGAAACGAATCAGGGGAAACAAAAATCAGATTTTTCGACTGTTTTTGCAAAAAAATAAAGTTCAATAAACCGCAGTTCGTCACAGTTTACTGTGAAATAATGAAAAGTAATAACATAAAAATAACATAGGTTTTACTAAATGATTTTTGTTTCAACTAAATATACATATCTCGTATCTTTTTCGTTGGGGGTGCCAAGATTTTTAACGGGGATGTAAACCTCCACGGGAGGGCTAGATAACCCTGTACTCAGTGTACTTGGGTTGTACTTGATAGCTTGTTTTGAGCACTTGTACCTGTGCCTTCGGTACATGCAACATCTCTGAATTAAAGCCTCAAACTTGCATTTGCCAAAGGCCAAAGGCCAAAAGTTCACTGCGCATGCGCCGTGTCACGTGACCTGTAGGCAGGGGGTCCAAAATAACTGCATATTTGGAATTCCCGAGGCTACATTGCCTATTAACTATGCCACTTTTGTGGGGCTACGATGACGATTAAGGGTAGTTTGTAGATGAGCATCTCCATTGTTAAGCATTTTCAGTTGTAATTTTTCAGTCTGAAAATGGGCCTAAAATTTGCGGGTTTTGGGGGGGATTTAAAGGAAAAATATGAAAGATGAATGTTGAGACCCCTCTAGAAAATCAGTCCCCATTGAAACACGTCATCCAGTGCAAAAAATGCGGTGATACTCCCAAAAATGTGTTCTCCAGAGCTTGGCAAGAAAAGTAAAAAAAAGAAAAAAAAGAAAAAATCACCCAGTTGAACATTATATTTCACCCCTTTGCCCCACCTACTCTGCTGGGCCGATTTGTACCATTTTGGCACATAGGGTCAGACCGCCGACGTGATCATCCAAGGCAAATTTTAAGTCGATTGATTCAGGGGTTTTGGGGCTACGGGTGCCCAAAATCTGGGGTTTCCCATTGACTTTGATAGTCGCCCTTACAACAGTGTTACGCACTACCGTGCTACACTGTGATGGTTTAACCATTGGCAGACAGTCACCGATTTATTTGCTAACCACTTGATAGCGATCTGACCGGGAGTTGAACCCACGATCTTGCGATCACAAGTTCAAATCCTACAGTTACACTACTAATTAGCCACCATCTGTGTCAAAATCAACCATCATGCATACGATCTCCCATGCATCCAGCTGCACACGTTCTCTCATCATCTCACAAGCAGGAGAAGTAAATTAGTGGGCCTAACTAATCATTTGCAAGCAGTGCCAAATTAACGAACTTGCAGCGCTCAAAGATGTGAAACCTCTGCTGAACGCAGTGCCGCTATACGTACATGCCAACAAGACGAATATAATAACACTGTTTCTTGAGCCTCATCGACTTTATGAAAAATTTTATCCAGAAATTCCTAAATACAGATTTAGATCTAAATTCAGTTATTGGTTCAAAATCGCCATACTCTGCTTTAGCCCCTGGATCGGGCTGACCCCGTTTGAATGTGTTTAAAAGCTTTACGAATTCTGAAACAAAAGTCTTTGTGCCAACCCTCACAGTAAATTTCCTCATCATACTTGCGCCGTTACGATAAATTCGCAGAGTGTGACAGACAAACAGACAGACGGCCGAACAGACGGACAGACGGACGCCACTACGACAGCTAAGACAGGGCATCTGCATATCATGCTGTTCTGCTGACACTTTGTAAAAAGCGTAAAGTGCGCGTACTGAGCGGTGATGGGAACGGTGTAAGTTTCGTTGGCGACTTCGTCAAACCGGACGGCGAATTGTCTGAAATATTGTGCGATGGAGTTAGGACAAAGAGATACATTGAATGTCAGCTCAGACTTCGGGGCTAAAACCCCTGACGACGGTTCGACTCTGAACTCACGCGGACTCCCGCTGTCAACACCTGACCAGTGCATTATAGCAGTTCATTCATTCATCAGCAGCAGCGAAGTTAAGTAAAGGGGTCTAAAAAACAGAAGTCCCGGTAAGGGTCGGGGAAAAGCTAAAGCTTTTATGTGTATAAGAGCATGGATTTTTGCAGTGGTGTAACTAGGAAATTCAAATTTTTCCTGGGGGGAGCAAATCGAGAAAATTTTTCCCTTCCCTTTTCACCCCTTTTCTTTTCTTCTCTTCCTTATCGCTTCTTTTCGCGTTTCTCTTTTCCGTTTCTCGCAATCACTACCTACTACTAGGCCTACCACTACCTGTCTCAGGACGCTGCGCCTGTTCTTCTGGATTATGAGCGGCCAGTTCATCTGAACCCCAAGGCTGTTCATCACAAGCATCTGGCGCGTCTGCCGGTGGTTGTTCATCACAGAGATCAGTAGTATCACACTCAGTCTGTTCTCTGTCGTGGCAGTGGTTATTGACAATGCGTTGGTCGAAACAGACCGGAGGTCGACTTCCGTCATCTGGCACTGACGCGTGGTACGTCAACGGCACATCACTCGTGTTAGTCACGGTCAGCGTCTTCCGCGTACTAAACCCTACACAGTACAGGCAAAGGTAAAGCTGGTGAAACCCATCGCGGAACCACAGAGCGCCATCTGCCGTATGAGATCGCACAAAGTTAGCTGCCACCAGACACAGCATCTTCCACGAACTAAAAACCCTAATTGTTTAACTTTTATCTTACCGTCTTCCACAGCCTCCGGCAGGAGTGAAAATTGTTATGTATGCGGATGACTTGTCTGTCTATGCCATGGGTCCAAATATCCAAATTCTGGGTGACAGAGTTAACTCGTATGTTCCTACACGACTACAGTTCTTTAAGGGCCGGGATCTCATCGTCTCGCCAGAGAAATCAACAGTTACTCTGTTTACTCCTCAACCGAATCAATCAAGGAAACATCCACAGATTTTGATCAATGGTACAACTGTTCCCCTTGAGAAAGAGAATCCTTAGTGTGACCCATGATACGATGTACACTTTTGCCGCTCACTGTCGGAATCAGGCGGTCAAGGTTAGAGCTCGTAACAACATCCTAAAAACCTTAACAGGCACAACATGGGGACAACAGAAAGAGACCATTATTCTCACAGATCAAGCTATTGGCAGATCTGTGATCAACTATGCTGCACTTGTATGGGCACCAGTAATTAACGAGTCTTCATGGAAGTGTCTTCAGACTGCTCAAAATGACGCTTTTCGAATCGCAACAGGTTGTCACAAGATGGCACATTCAGACCACTTACAGCAGGAGACTAAGATACTTCCAGTCAAATCACACTCTGAATTACTAGCTAAACAATATTGGCAATCGCATACATAACAACTTTTATCCTGTTATCAGTCACACCATCCCAGCCACCATTTAACATCTCAGCCAGCCCCAGCTAGAAATATGAAGGGCATGCTTAGTAAATTTGACAGGGACGTTGTACCTTTCTGTGATGATGGTATCTCTGAAGTTGAACAATACGGTTCTGTTTTACACACTCTTCATTGCCAAGCAGTTGTAGATGCACAGTCAAACTTTGTACCAAACAGAGTCCTTGGAACTACTCCGCCTGAATTATTATCATCATTCGAATGCTAACTTTCTAGATCCGTCCGCTCTACTCTTGCTCAGTTACGTTTGGGCCACTGCCGGCTCTTCAACTCTTACAAAGCCCGCATCACTGCAGGCGTGACAGATGTTTGCGCGGACCACACTCCGTTGAACATTTGTTCCAGTGCCCTGCCTGCTCGACACAACTGACAACTCGAGACCTATGGGACGATCCAGATGCGGTGGCTGATTTTCTCAAACTCGATAACAACTAAGGAAGGAGAGGAGCTGTGGGCTACAACAACAACAACAACGACAACTAAACCCTACTCGGTACATATATTGTGGATTTCACAACGTACTTCGTCCTTTTATCTCTCACCACAGTAAAGTAGCATTTCCACTACAGCTGCGCGTTACTTTGCCTTGCGTTTGAGCGACGGTTGGCGCGAAGAAGAGATTGAAACGCGTCAACTTTGCATGAGGCGCATACGGATAGCTATCTTCAACGCAACATGCAGTCGCAGTGGAAATGCGCCGTAACAATATTATAACCGCAAATAATCTCACTCCGCTGAAGCGTGAAGACTGATGGCGTCTCGCGTTTATATATCACACAACACACGCAAGTCTCACGAAGAACACTCCGTCGATCACGGCCATGAAATAAGTACGTTTCATGAACTTTCACCACGGTCTAGAGATTACAGCTGATGCGCAAACCAAACAACTGATTAGAATGAGCGACATCATAATCGCCAACGTTAAAGATGTTTGACAAACACTTTAGCTCACCGTAAGCGACGTTTCCAAACTGAAGCTCTGTTTCGCGGAAAGCAAAAGTCGGCGCAATCATTGAGCCGCTGAAACAAGCAGCAAATCAATCAGCCAATCAGTCAAAACGGTGACGTCATACATATCATGGGTACGGGAGTGAAAAGCAAAAACCCTCTTCTGGATTATTGAATATAAAAAATTTACCAGTTTACACTACTGTGTAAGGGTGACCAAGTCACACATCCAAAACAGCAGAAATCGGTTTATTGTAAATTTGTAATATACCAGTACATTTGCTGTTTTATTAGCAAATTTAATCATGAGTTAAAAGCAACAATGTGACCCAACCCAATCACGTGACCATTCGACTCGCGGTGGGCCACTTCCTATGGGTGGTCCATTGTGACCATATGCGTCTATCTTGCACCGTTATGGAGATATGTCGCCTAAAAAAATAATGAGGTCACGACCTTGACCTTCTTGGGTCACGTGACGTCATAGGTCACGTGACCATTTGACTCGGCATATGTGGTTTCCTATTGGTGGTCCATTGTAACCATGTGTCTATCTTGCACCATTACGGAGATATAAAGCCACAAAGTTGCATTTGCCCATGTCAAAGGCCAAAAGTTCTCTGCGCTTGCTCCGTTTCACGTGACCTGTAGACAGGGGGTCCAAAATAACTGTATATTTGGAATTCCCGAGGCCACATTGCCTATTCACTATGCCACTTTGGTGAGGCTACGATGACGATTAAGGGTAGTTTGTAGATGAGCATCTCCATTGTAAAGCATTTTCAGTCAAAATTTTTCTAAGTCCAAAAATCGGCCAAAAATTTGCGGTTTTGGGGAATTTAAAAAAGATAATATTAAAGATGAATGTTGAGACCCCGCAAAAAATCAATTCCCACCGAAACACGTCATCTAGTGCAACAAATACTAGGATGCTCTCAAAAATGTGTTCTCCAGATCTTGGCACGAAAAGTATAAAAAAGACATAAAAATAACCCATTTTTGAACATTATATTTTATCCTTTTCCCGCGCCGGCCCTGCTGGGCCGATTTATACCATTTTTGATATGTGAAGTCGCACCGCCGACCTAATCATCGGAGTCAAATTTTCAGTCGATTGCTTCAGAGGTTTGGGGGCTACGGGTGCCCAAAATCTGGAGTTTCCCATCGACTTTGATAGTGGCCCTTACAACAGTGTTACGCACTACTGTGCTACACTGTGACAGGTTGTTTGAAAATCAAAATTCTTCTTTTTGTCTAAGAAAAATTCGTCCAAAATACAAAATTTGGGGCTGAAAATCGCCCATTAAAAAACTTGAAAGCAAATTTTAAAAACTGTGCACTGGAAATGTCTCTTCTGTCGGAAATTCGCAGTGAAAAAAATTGCTAGCAACTTCGTGCACCGACTCCGCTGCAATCGGAGGTCAAAGGTCAAAAACACATTTATTCAAGTGTGGCATAAAAGTGACACTAAGCCCAACGTTCATGTTCAGCGTGAACAATAAATATTGAAAAATTTGGTTTCTATAATACGTGTACCGTATGCTTTGATCTACTGATAAGTTTAGATCTACGACGACACTTCCAGAATAAAGCGACTTTATGTCGCTATGGTTAAGTATCTGAAAATCCAGTCCTGTGACCTTGACTGCTGACCTATGACTTTGAAATTCAATGAGATTCTTGCGGTTGTCATGATACATGTTCGTGCAAAATTTCACCGAGCCAAATGCAGCAGTTTCCTAGATTAAAAACCAACAAAAAAACTTACAGACAACGCTGAAAACAATACTGTTGTCACTACCCTGAACAGTAAAGTGATAATCTGGTGTAACAGAGTACGCACGCGCATATACCTGAGCTTGAGGACGATGTCATTGGAAGAGCCTTCAACGTGAATGGTGATGAGTTCTTCAAACCAGCCGAGCCGATCTGCGTTCAGGCTGATTTCTAGCGCCTGATATGCGTCGACTGCCACGCTCCCAGAGCTCGGATCCACCGCAATGTAGCGACTGTACAACAAAGATTAACTGTTATGAGCAAATGACTGACGACTTTTTTCGCGTGTTCCTCCGAATGGTGACCACTATAACGCTGTGTTGGAGTGTTAGAGGCTGTGAAGACAAAGAATGTGACCTGCCAGTCGAAATCTGCGTTCCGAAACCTGCAAAACCTAACCCATAACTCTATCCATAACCCTACCTTTAACCGTAAGCGCATTACTGTAACAGTACCTGAAGACGGTGTCGGGCAGTCTGACGCTAAACTCGGCCGGTATGAGTCCGCGGTTCGCCAGGACGACCTCGTAGTGGTGAGACGTCTTTGTGAACACCGTCCCAGTGTCCAGAGTGTCGACTGACAACTGCAGACGTGCGGGCAGACCCTCGGCACAGATAGTCAACGGTAGACGTGTTTCACGACCCGTGACGTCACAAAACACCACCTAGACATAACATTCTGTCTTACTCCATGGAGGGATGGCGAGGCTAAGTTAATCTGGGCACAGATGATTAAAGATTTGTCGAGTTCGTCAGGGTTTTTTTTGAGCAGGTGCCATATTATACATTGATACTTGACTTACTTACTTATCATTCATCAGCTCCGACAAAATACAACGCAATACAATTCGTACAATAACTATCCACGTAAGTACTAGTTCAAGCAGAGTTCAGGGAATCGTTCATGTAGGAGTAATAATGGAATATAATAGTACAAACCTGTCGATAATGTTTGGGTTCACTAGGTTTGAAGACGACGGTGACCGAGGCAGTAGTGCCGGGCCATATCTCACCCTGAGCGGGCATTATTTCAAAGTTGTCGTCGGTAAACAGCAGTTTGTCGTCTACCAGCAGCTGAAAACAATCACATCAAACAAACAGCTGACAATTGCAACATATCACAGTTCGATCACTCAATCACTAAATAATTTGTTACACAATAAATACGCACCCCTTCAGGTGCGTACAAGGCTACGTAACTGAACTGAACTGACATGGTTTAGTTTTTGACGAACTGACCAATGGGCGAGCAGTAATTCATTACAGTAAACACCGTCTAACGGCGTCGGCGGCCTACGTGACTATGCTCACGTACGCACAGCTACTGCTTTCAGCGCATCTTAGCCATCGCAATTCTGTCTGTCTGTCTGTCTGTCACACGGGTGAATCAGTCAAAAACGGTGCAAGCTAGGATCACCAAATTTTTACCGTCGGCTGCCTGGAAAACTCTAGTTTCAAGAACCGTAAAAGTTTTCCATAAATTCAAAGAGGGTCACCCGGAACGATGGCGCTAAATGAAAGGGGGTGGGCAAAATTTGCAATTTTGGGCTAATAAGTCACTGTATCTCAGTAACAGTGCGAGATAGGGCCTAGGTTACTATTAATCACTAATAGGAAGTCGTACACTGGCTCTCGATTGGCGCCGAATTCAATGACCTTAAATGACCCTGAACGCCAAAATAAAAGTAAAAAGGTAAAGGTCGTCAATTTGTATAGCGCATAGTCGCAAACATGCCTCTAATGCGCTATCGTCACTAACCAGAGCAGCCTGTCGCACGGCCACCGTGTGCAGCCTGCAGACACATGCTGGCGCAGCGGCCGGCTAGGCAACCCCAGTCAGCTGTACCAAGGTCCCCACCTTCTGTAACCCATGTAAATGATTTACATGCTAGACAAGCCAACAGAGTATAAATAACCACTTTTTACAGGAGTACCTCTCGTTGACACCCACTTGCGCAGGCCTGCTTGAATCTAGAGCGTCCGGACTTGAACTGCTAAAATCCAAATTCCATGTAGAAAATTTCATATGCAGGTTATCTTGATCTATCTCTAGCCATTTCGGCGCAATTCACTCTTGAAATCCGTGTCGCGGAGCAAAATTGTGCAAAAATTCACTAAAAACTCCCTTTGGGAAGGTTCAAGGTCATTCAAGGTCATTGATGTTAACAAATTTAAAAAGCCTGTCACCAGTGCTTGTTATGGTAAACAGCATGTATGTACCTATCTGCAACCGCTTTCACGCTACAGGAAATAATTTCGGTAAAATAACCACTTTTTAAGGGAGTAGCTGTCTTTTGACGCCCGCCTGCGCCGGCCTCCTTGAACTTAGGGGGTCGGGACTTGAACTGCTAAAATCTACGTTGAATGCTGAAAATTTCATACATAGGTTGTCTTCGTCTATCTCCAGCCATTTTGTCGCAATTCAGTGTTGAAATGTGCGCTGCATCCAAAAATTGCGAAAAATTCACTAAAAACCTCTTTTTGAGGGGTTCAAGGTCGTTCAAGGTCATCGATG
>Ga0056128_1011305_pt1 | contig 11043 bp, 6 predicted proteins | sample WorMetLIZISLAND2_FD_71113 | JGI IMG/M metagenome (GOLD analysis project Ga0056128, IMG submission 71113) | Marine gutless worms symbiont microbial communities from Max Planck institute for Marine Microbiology, Germany - Olavius geniculatus... ... | reverse complement strand
ATCTCCAAGGTCACTGGACCAAACTTCACCGGACTTGTTTCGCCTAACGCAGGAGGAATCGCGATAGACGGAATGACTATCCGATTTTGAATATCTTCATCCGTTTCGGAGATATTCGCCACCGAACTTCGAAGTCGTCCGAAATCGGGCTAAATTTTGCATGTTTTTGGCCCCTGAATTTTTTTTGGGTGTGTCCCTAAAATTTTGGACTGGTATTATAAAATTGGGCCTAGTACTGACCATCGTGCAAAATTTCACGCCGGTCGGCTCACGCATCTCGGAGATCTCGCATTGAAAAAAAATTTTTAAAACATCTAAGCTAAAACATAAGTCCTTCCGAAAACGATAGTTTTCGGGCGGACTAATTAGGGCTAAAGTTCAGATCAGAGTTAAAATTGATCAATTTGGTGCCAATGCGGTGTTACGTGAAAAACCCTGAGCCTGAATTTAACTCCACTCATTCTATCTGCTAATGCTATTAACGTAATAACGTATTCCACTTCTTTATTTGCTCAACAAATAATAACACTACTTCATCACAACACAGTGGCTCTCCATAAAAGTGGGTTTGCGCAATAATAAAATTTACCACTACACCACTGCTAAAGCAGATGGCACACGACCCAAGGTCTCTGCCAAAGTTTCTGGTACCAAAAAACTGGTCATCAGAAACTTGTGTCTAAAGTTCTGCACACTAGACACCAGAAACTGGCACCAGAAATATGGTATTTCCAATTTTGTCAGTTCACTTCGACAATCAAAATGCCGCAGTAATGGCAATTATTAATTGATATAAATCAACAGTTAACATTGTTAACATTGTCACTAGTCACACTGTATAGTCACATGTGAGTGTTTAGTGAAAAAAATCGAATAGATGCTTTCGTACTGACATTCGATAGATATGATTCATTGTTATGGCAATGTTTACTAAGCTGCAGCACTCACTCAATCACTCACAAGGCATAATGAATAAATTTAAGTTAGTGTTGCTACAAAAATATGTTTCACCTTGTATTACGCTGGTTTAGCTTCATTGAACTTATTCGCTTGGTGGCAATAAAATGCAGTTGAAAAGTGTAATTAAAACTTCTTTTCTGACATTCACTCCATTAATAAATGCTGTAAAAATCATGTTAAAAAACAATAGGAGTAAATATTAGTGAATAAATAAACAAAACCCATTTTATTTGCCGACGATGCATTGCATAATGATGCAGGCAATTCTCAACAACCAACAGCAGCGGAGCATCTGAGTCATGCGATCCCAAGTTTCTGGTGAATAGAACTGGTTGACACTAAAATGCAGCCAGCGCTGATGCACTAAAACGTAGCCGGCATGTGATAATGCTGCGTGCTAAGTGCAGTTGTCCATTGTTTAAGGTGAAGTTTTGCTATAGTTCAAAGTTAAGACCAAATCAGCTGGCAATTTCCAACAGTTTAATTATGGGAAACTGCAATTGATTGACATATTGCTGCTTATTCAGTATCTGCAGTTCATTGTTTTTTTCCCAGAGGGTGGCAGTATGCTTTTCGTGCTTTTGGGCATTTTTGTATTCATCTATGATTTACATTGCTGCTTACTCAGCTTATTTATTTTTTTCTCAATTTTTTTGGTATAATATTCATTCGCTAGGTGGCGTAACTAAGTTGTTTTAGCTAGTTTCATGGGTTGTTGATGCAGCTTATTCAGCGATAAAATTATTTTTTTATTATTGAGTTTAGTACGTGTTTCATTCAATAGGTGGCAGCACTAGTGTTTTTCGTGTTTTTTTTTTGTTTTCCCCCAAAAAGACCTAGCACCTTTTTTCTTTATAGGCCCCATCAAAAAAACCCTCTTTAGAATGACGGAATTCACCCAAAAACTGAACTTTGTTCTCGGGTCTCAATAGTCAATTATTTGCAGTTTCCCATCATTAAATTAGTCGGAAACATGCACAACAACACTAATTCTACCTATTTCAGTCACTTCTGAAGCAATCTAGGGTGTTGGAGCTAATGTAAATTTTTATCAGAAGGCCCAAGTCGACTTGAGTTGACTTGATTGACCCGACTTGCAGGTCTAGTAATGAAATGCTTGACAATGAACAACCGTTCAACGTATGAAATTATTTCATCAAATGCAATCATGTGCTAGTCTGCATGAGCACAGCTGCATAATAGTATAATTGTACTAAAAGGCAGCCGGCCGTGACCGAGTTTGTCACGTGATGTGTGATGTCCAATAACATCGTTCCGCTGCGTCGGCCGGCCGGCTGCAGTTTAGTATGGTACAAGAATACATGCCAAACAACCAAAGTTACTGGTACCAGTTTCTGGTACAAAAAAAAACTTGGGCGGAGAACACAGGTCGTGCGCCATGAACCTAACAGGAAACCAAGCGTCATGGCGCAACGGCTTGATAAGACACGCCCACTAGTAAACAACAGTACGCTCTCATCGCTATGCAACAATTAATGGTTCGTTAAATTACGACATCAAATGTACACATACCAAAACCTATCACTGCACAAAAAAAACGTCAGTTACTATGAACAATCAGCTTAATTTCACAATTTTCTACATTTTTTTCAGAATCAAGCCAATCCTCCATTACACCAAAAAATATTTAATAGCGGTTAGCTATTTTTTAAACGTAACGTAACGTAACGTAACATAGGGCGACTTCACTTTTTACGCGCGAAAGCAGAATACTTCGGGCTTCTTAGCCATCGTCTGTCCGTCTGTCCGTCTGTTCGTCTGTCCGTCGGTCCGTCGGTCCGTCTGTCACGCTCGTGATCTGTATCAAAACGGTGCAAGCTAGGATCACGAAATCTTCACTGTGGGCTGCCCCAAGGTCTCTAGTTTATCGTGACAAAATTTCCTGCCACTGTGTGCAGGGGTTCCCCTCGAACGAGGGCGTCAAAGAGGAGTACCCCCTAAAAAAACGTTATTTTGCCGTTATTGGCTCGAATAATGTGAAAACGGTTGCAGATAGGTACATACATGCTGCTTATCATAACAAGCACTGGTGACAGGCTTTTTAGATTTATCAACATCAATGACCTTAAACGACCTTGAACACCTCAAAATGAGGTTTTTAGTGAACTTTTTGCAATTTTTGGATGCAGCGCACATTTCAACACTGAATTGCGACGAAATGGCTGGAGATAGACCAAAACAACCTGCGTAGGCCCCTATGAAATTTTCAGCATTCAACGTAGATTTTAGCAGTTCAAGTCCCGACCCCCTAGGTTCAAGGAGGCCGGCGCAGGCGGGCGTCAAAGACAGCTTTACCGCAATTATCTCGTGTAGCGTGAAAACGGTTGCAGATAGGAATATACATGCTGCTTATCATAACAAGCACTGGTGACAGACTTTTTGGATTTATCAACATCAATGACCTTAAACGACCTTGAACACCTCAAAATGAACAAAGTCCTGATCCCCTAGGTTCATGGAGCCTGGCGCAGGCGAGCGTCAAAGACAGCTACCCCTCCTAAAAAGTGGTTATTTTACCGCAATTATCTGGTGTGGCGTGAAAACGATTGCAAATAGGTACAGACATGCTGTTTATTATTAATTTTTGCGATCTTCTACTGCAGCACAAACTCCAAGAATAAACTGCGACGAAAAGGCTGGAAACAGACTGACAGTTTGCGAAGAGGAACTGCTATAGGCTTTCGCGCGTCTCGTGAGCATTAGCTCAAATTTCTTGTTGACTTAGACTTTCGCTGAGCCTTTTCGCTGAGCGAAAGCTAAAGCTGAACGCTAAAGTCTGTACTTAGACCACAGTTCAACTAAACTTTGGTCTAAATGATTAAAAATGGCGGAAAAACAGGTAAACCTACCAGGAAATAAATCAACCATTTACACTTGGACTTGCTTATTATAATTGCGCCGAGTGCGCAAATAACGTAATTACGTAACATCTGACGTCACTGCATATTCATTACGGCGTTTATTTTTGGTACCAGATTGCCCAAAGACTGGAGGAAGCGCGTGGAGGCGGCGGCGCGCCGCACATGATGTCCACAGCACACGTCTGATTCTGTCGTCAAAATTTGAAAACATTTCTGTTCACCGCCTGATTAACTGTCGTCCAGCGCGTCTGCATTATATGGCGCTGTAATGGGCTAGATAAATGTAATTGCTATTATTATTACCACCTGGCTACGTACTCTGGAAGCTGACCTGCTGCCGCTCAACCACGGACTCAACTTGGCATGGCGACTAGGCCTATAATAGCACAAGACCGAGGACGGTGGAGGCAGCTCGTGGACACGGCTACGCTCCAGCCTGGGACATGTTCGCAATGATGATGATGATACCAACAGATTACGAGAACATGTTACTGATAAAACATAATGATATGATAATGAAACATTATAAATCTATCACAGTGGAGGAAAAACACTTTTTTCGCTGCGTTAACTAAAAAATTGTTTTTAAAGTTATATGACTGCGGTTATCAAAATAATATGAATCAAATAAATTAACTAGCTCGCTGTATACTGACATATATTAAATTAAAGTAGACCTAAATTATTTAAGTTAAATCTCACAACTAAATAAACTAAATTGAATCTATGAACATATTGTTACACATTTGTTATAATATTAGCCTACACAAATAAAGGAAGCACAAATAATATTTTGCCAATATTATAGCCTATCTTATATGTAAAATGTGTTATTATTATTATTATAGGCCCCTACTGGATTTATAATGCACGTTAGGTCTTTCACAAAGTGAAAAATCTCAAGTGCCAAACCTGTAGAAAAAATGTGCTTTACATCAAAATGCACCAAAATGCGTTTAGCGCGGCCTTCCAGGCCGAAAAATTGTACTTTAGACTTCTCAATGCATTGAAAAAAACACGACTTAGGAATTTGATAAAATTACAATAATAAGTCAACGGATATTTGCATATATGTTTGTACCGGAACAAAAAGTAATTGTGCAGTTCATTGAGCAAATGCATATTAACGTCACATGATATCAGTTCAGTTTAGTCGCATTAAATTCTTCTTGCTGAAAACAGCTATCAGTTGATCAAAGTTGATCGCACATTCTCATAGACTCATAAAAGACATGCGCTGCTGCCCTGAGCGCTGTCCAATCGTAAGCTGAAATAATCTTCATATCTTGTCGGCTCTGCACAAAAAAAATCCACACCACATTTTACTGCTGCTTACATCGTCTTACTGGGGCTTAACGAATTGTTTTCCTACAAGAAAATTCCTTTGGGCCCAACAAAGTAAGTCAGAAAGTTTCTGTCACAACTGCATCACATAATTTCAAGAGATATTTTCAGCGGCAAAATAGTCATAAAGTTTGTCGCGTTTGTGATAAACTTTATACAGTGTTCGCTAAATATTTCATCATAGGCCTATCTTGAACGCTTCGCTATCCAAATTAGGCCTATAAATATTCGAGTATATGCTAAACCACTATCTAGAGTACTATTAGTGAGAGTTAAACAAGCTTGTACACACAATGTACAGTGTAGGCCTACTGTACACTCAAAAGAGACTAACAGGTAGCGTTATGAGTCTTGCTCGTCCGTCTGGCGAGATCTGTCTGTCCCGTACACGCACATTCGTAAAAAGGCAAAGTAATTCTCGATAACCTCAAGGCCCATAGTGCAGCGCTGATTTCCGTTTCCTTAGCCCTTAAAGTTGCTGATGCTCAATAAGTCTACCCAGGCCGAGTTGACCTGCATGGGTGACTGGTTGCATGCCAAGATGGTTTACCACCAACGGTCATCCATCCAAGAACTAACCGGGCCTGGTGTTGATTAACTTCGTTGATGCGACCAAAACACGTTACTGAGCCAAGGCAACGTCGCACATAGTTCGAAGTAAAACAGAAAACCCAGCTGTCGTTAAAGTGGGCCGACCGTACCACCTACAGTGTATATCCGAAGGCTAGCGTCCGACTTTCGGTCGCGAAAAAAACGACTTCCCAGAGTGACTACAGATTCATACACGCTGTGGTGACGCTGCTATAACAAACGCTACAATCAACGTTAGGATACGATAGGGTTATTCGACGCACGTGGGTGATGACTGCAGGGAAAAAACTTTGCATTCAAAATTGCGGCCAAACAGCTGCAAATAGAGACTACTGACAGCCAAACTCGTCATCGCGCTATCCAACGGTATCATCGCCAATCCACTTCGACGTACGGTTTAGCTACAATACATGCGTTACAGACAGACAGACAAACAGACCGTACCCAAACGACGTACCCCAGGCTCGACCTAACTATCGGCCAAATAAACACACAAATACCAAGCTTGGCGTAAACGTTTCCCGGGCGGGCAGGACTACATTACAAGCAGCACGTACCGGTGTGTAGCTCGGTGACTTCGTCCCAGCAAGTGTCAGAGCTGGTGACGACCGTAGCGGCACAGGACGAGTCGTGAGTGCCGATCTTTAGTTCGACCGGGATGACCAGCTGCTGGTCAGCCAATGACCACTGTGACGTCACCGCCAACTAGTCGACACACACGACACATACCGCTCATAACTCATGGGCACACGCATGCTCCGAACCTCAAGAATTCTCAATACATAAAGAGGGAGAATATTGTAACCACTGATATCGATAAGCTAACTTTACGTGAATTATTAGATGTGTGCAGACGCAGCACTAAACAGTGCGTCACCCTCACCAACACACCAACTAAACTGGAACCACTCTGTCACAGTACATACAAATCCCTGCTAACTGACCTCTCTCTTCTATTTTGTTACTCTCAAACGGACATAATTTTCGGACAAAAATTTTTCCCGAAAATTTTCCGACAACCAAAAAATTAGGCAGAGAAGCAACTGCTCTTTCCCCTATACTGTCCCTTCCTTGCCGCAACACCACTGCTAGAAACCAAACTATGCAACGCAGAAAGAAGAAGTGACTGGAAGGTGGAACCTTGCAGAAGTGTTTGACGACGATGAGCGGACCGCAGTCAGGTGGCGCCGGGTCCTCTGTGACGTTGTCGAAGTCGTCGACGTCATCCAGCAGTCTGGACGCAGCGCGCGAGTTAGCAGCCGACGACGAGTAGCTCAGCGAGCTCGGTACAAGATGACGACGACATCGACGCAAGTCAAACACGCAGCGGAACCTGCGTGTACGCTGGGCGGGAACGCTCATCGGCGGCGGCAGACGTCTGGACGGCTGAAGGTCTCTGACGGCAAGTCGTACCCGCCACGGGGCAGGACGTCGATCGGCGGACTGGCGCCGGTAAGGCAGCAGCCGACACCGGCCAGACGACGACCGACGCAGCGTCACACGCTGATCAGCGAAGAACGCAAAAACCTGCAGCGTATAACGAAAGTATACTGATGTGAAAAAACTCTCCAGATACGCAAAGATAAGTACTAAACTGAAGTGGTCGCTGGTGGTCACCCTAGTGACTATGTGTCATCGATTTTCACCTACACATAGATCAGAAATTTATTTTAACCGAAACAGAAACTGTTTTCCTCTGCCCTTTTATTTTTTTTGTCCTCATCCCTTCCGTCTCCCTTCTTCCCTTTTCCTTCCCGTGACATCATTCTTCTTACTTACCTTTTTCACTTTCTTCTGATCCTCTGTCCCAGCTCTGGATAAAGCTGTAGGCTTCTCGGGGTCACAGATTACCCCTGGAACTTAGGAGAAAACTTTGTTCGAGAGATATTGTCCGAGGACGTTACGTCCACGGGGTTAGTCAGTCTGTTCCCCAAAGCCAGTTATACTGCTGCTGAGACTGTGGAATATCGTGCCTGAGAGATATTACGATGTCCAAAAAAGGTTTTGTTCGTTTGCGCGCGGCACTGGCCTGCTGCAGTACGGCGCTGCAGTGCAGAGTCTGGTCGGTCTGGTTACAGACGACCGCGTCGACGACGACCTTCTCTCCCACGACGAACATTCGACGGTCGAGCAGCAGCGCCGCTCTGATGCTTCCAGACGGCGTCACCAGTTCACTGGCACGCTCTGCGCGCCCGTGAAACAGGCTCGGCATATGCGCCATGTCAGTCCGACCTAACAATCACCATGACATCGATGAAAATGTTCATACACAACGAAACGCAATACGTGGAACAATACAAACACGAACGTTTTATGACTCATTCATTAGAGTGTTGTTTAAACTTCTGAAAATCAGTTTAATTACTCGTTTTGTCTCCTAGCTGTTATTCCGAGCATTACTGAGATGTTTTACTCGATCATCGCTGTCTATCACGAAGAGAGTAAACTTTTGAACATTTCAGACGCGTATAAAAAAACGTTTTTTTTTCGTTTCAGACTGCAACACATTGTGACTTTTTGTTTAAACTGCGTGTGATATGTGCGATAAAATAAAACTAAAACTCAATCAAAAATCATAGAATTATCAATAATCAACGTTTGCAATTTCGCGATGACGATCAGGGTAACCTTAAGTTTAAAAAAATCGGCGAAAAGTGGCAAAAAGTTGCAATTTTCCCGACAGTTCAGCCGCAAATATTGTATTGTGGACAAAGTTTTTGGACCAAAAATTTTTCTATTGGCCACTGATCACAATTGCACGAGATTCGTCATAATCCTTTATATCCTGTTTACACGATCAAGCAATCATCAAGCAAACATGGAACAAACATCAAGCAATTAGATCACGCGTCGTGCACGTGTATTTTGAATGCACTTGCTGGATGTTTGCTCGATGATTGCTCGATGTTTGATCGTGTAAACGGGGTATTAGTTTTATCGCATGATATTAACTTATTAATTAGGCACTGCGCCGCCTAAGAGTCCGGTTGGAGTCGTCAGCGATATCGTGAGGCAGCTGTAGTGTAGACACGATTAACGGATCGCACACAAGATTTGCTGGACGACGCACAATGTGATGTGATGAAAAATTGACGAAAACCCTACAGCGACGTGACATCATTCGACCGCTGCCGACAGACGACATTGTTCTAGATCTATAACCAACGTCTCCTACTGAGCTGCACTGTCCTACTAGGACAGTATAGACCTAGGTTTGCTGCATGTTGCATTGGCACGCAAATCGTGCATATTGCACAGCGAATAACGGCGTCGTCTTTATGGCCAGGAATTGGTCGCTATCAGTTTCGCTCTGCGACGCCATCAAGAACGCATTAAGTGACACAAATCCGTGGCAAAATCGCACACACTGAACTACAGTATGGCACATAATCTTTTACATAATGTTTTCTGTGTACTGTTTAATTAATCTCTGGTACTGGTAATTCTTGCTTCAGAACGGTTCTTATTTCACTGTCTATTGCAGTCAATAAGATATTCTTATACATTTTTTTATGTGTGTAAATAACTAGCAGTCAACTTGTTACTACTGTGTGTCATGTAACTCGTGTTGTTTACATTCTGTTTTTAACATTTTTAAGGTTTATGTTCCTGTGTTTAGAAGTTAGATCGCTTTGTATTTTACTGTTCATTATTTTCTTTTAAAAATCTTGTCGTCGAGTTAGCTTTTTTTACTGCCTTCTACTCGTATTCTGCTGCCATTTGGCGTGTCCAATAAATGAATAAATGACTGAACGAATAAATGGGTGAAGGTGAGTACCTTCGACGGCAAAGCGAACTTCGGGCGACCAGCACTGGACGCTGGTGGACCAGGCAGCAGGTGCCACCCGGGACAATGACCTGACGACGGTGACTGACGCACGGGCGACGTAGACCAGCTTACCGTCACGTGACCTGACTGACGCCGGCAGATCACCCGGCAGCTGGTACTCGACGTCGAACCTCTGCCAGCGTCGACCCAGCGCTGCAGACAAACAGCAGCCATGATCAGCATCTATTTATTCAATGATATACAGCGTGGTTCATAAATCAGAGCATTACATAATCGGTGATATTTTTAAAAATGCTAACCAATTTTCCCACTTTTTTGCACTGCTACGACAAAAAAAAATAAATTTTTAACAAAACACACTTACTACTTTTCATCTAACCTTAACACTGATCTTAAACTACCTTAAAAATTAAAAGATTGATTTATCACAAAAGCCAGAGCATGTATACATAATAATTCCTTAAAACATCATGACTTCAGAAAATGACGAGTAATTTCTGATGTTATTTTTTGTCACACGCAAAAAAATAATATTACCACGCACCAAATTATAACTCTAGTCCCTTACTGGACTTTGATTTAGTATGTGCGACTGCAGAATCATTACCAAACAGCAAAAAGTCTAGAATATTTTGTGGGCTTCTAAAGATGTGGCCCCCTTTACTAAAGTGATTGACGTCAAGTTTGACAGGCAAATTACGAATACAAAATGGCAATATTTTACGTAAATCTGCTAAAAAAGCATTGGACATGGCAGACTGCGCAACCGTCCATTACATTTTGTCGAAAAATTGTTAACTTCACTTCAAATATTATTTTTTTTTCTGTTTGAAAATTTGCGGCTCGCATTTGCACAACTGCTCGAACTTCTGAAAAGTCAGAACCCCAGACTCCCATTAGCACTTTACTGTTTCTCCTATCTTCAGGAAATAGCCGCCACTAAAACCGTGACTTTGTTCATTACTGATAATGCCACAGTCTTACTGGAATCAGTAGGGTAGGGTACTGCAGTAATTAACTTGTGTGCCGAAAAGTCGATGGTACTGCTGCCGAAAGACCATGAGGCAATGACGACACGAAATACTCATCCATTACGTTCGGCCAATTCCATGCCCAACGCTCACACGCCAGCCGGCCATTAACCCTAGAACCTATACGCCGTTAAGTAAGTAAGTAACTAAGTAAGTAAATGATATATTTGAGAGTGGCGCGACGCGGAGTATGTCGTTAGCGTCGGTTGTATAGCTATACGTGATGAGTCGACCGAGTGTAGTTAATCGTTCGCTGGTTCACTGTAGGCTATTTGGTTACCACAGATGGGAAAGTGTTAGTGCCTTATTATTGTCGTTAGGAAGGCTCAATGTTAGATACCTGCTTATGCTTCGTAAAGTTATGTTTTACATACGTCTTTTTTATAGTCACAATGCTTTTATGCATAATCTTTTTTTATTGTTTTTATCTAGTAATCACAATGAT
>Ga0056128_1011301_pt1 | contig 11045 bp, 8 predicted proteins | sample WorMetLIZISLAND2_FD_71113 | JGI IMG/M metagenome (GOLD analysis project Ga0056128, IMG submission 71113) | Marine gutless worms symbiont microbial communities from Max Planck institute for Marine Microbiology, Germany - Olavius geniculatus... ... | reverse complement strand
AGCGTGGCGTTAAGTCCTAAGACTACAAGGACACGTAACAATAAGCCTAAACAGTGAAGTCACGTAATAGTAGTCAGTGCAATGAGACGTTGTTAGTCATGACTGTAAGATCAGGCAAAAAGTTCGGTTTTCAGTCTGCTGCGGAAAACTTGCAACGACAGAGACGACCGGACCGACTCCGGCATTCTGTTCCAGACCGATGCAGCAGTCGCTGGGAAGGTGCAGTCGCCAATGGTAGAACGCACAGTGCGTGGAGCGATTAGCGCTGATGTAGTCGAAGAGCGCAGTCGTCGACGTGCGTTGAGGTGTGACACGCGCTGAAAATCTGAAGCCAGGTAGCCAGGTGCAGAGCCGTGGAGGCAGCGATACACCAGCACTGCCAGTCGGAACGATATACGTTCTGGCATCCGAAGCCAATGTAATCTGCGCAGTAACGGCTGAATGTGGTCCCGACGACAAGCTTTGAAGATCAGCCGTGGTAGGTATAACACCAAATACTGTATAAGCGCTATCCGGGCGCCTATATTATTTTGGTAACATTGTGTGGTGCCATAAGCAGATGACGCTCTGCATTTCTCATAAGGGTTCCTGTGCGTATAAACCTTTAACATTTTCTGCATCGTCCCTTTGTCCGACGGAGGACTGAGACAACGCGTCATAATAGCGCATGCTGACAGCGTCACGCCGTCACATGTGGCAGTCTAAAATCAGACGGCACGGCGCAGTGCGTATACCGAACCGGAGTTAATTGTTTACGTGCGTGTATGATTATAATTATTAATTCACGGCATATCCTAATAATGTTGTTCCGGTCAGCGACAGTGACGGTCTATATGTTGTAAGGCGCAAACTCCATCATTTCGATATTTTGTAGACATTTTGTAGGCCTATATGACAAGTTGTGTGAAACTTGCCGCGCGACTCGCCGATGTTAAACTTAGTGCTTTCTCTCTATACTCGCTTTTTTCCTAGTCGTCGAGTCACGCCAAATTTTACTGAATCCGCGGCCGCTCGAAGGAAGGAAGAGCAGATATTCAGTAAATGCATGGCAGTCGTGCTAGGGTGTATGGCTGATGGACAGTTAGGTCTGTGCTGTCTGTGTATGAGACCTGGTGAAGGAGAGGGAGACTAATGGATTTGTGCTGCTGTCCATCTGGATGCTAGGAGCTATATGAGAAAGGAGCAGCGAAGACATAGACTATTGAACCGAACCGGCGAAAGCTTTGCTCACAGCGACAGATGAGCTGCTATTACACTGCAGCCGATTTAGTGCTGCACGCACTTGACAAACTCTGTCACCATGGTATTGGTTGGGCCGTTCAAAAGTCGAATTCGAACTTTTCGGGTGACGTCACAAAATTTCAATTTGACCCGTTCAGATGCCCTGATGACAAATAGGTAACTGATAGGCGCCGAGGACAATGTATGACTAGGTTGCCAAAATTGCAAACTTGCGACTTCAAGAAACGAAGATCTCAGATCGAGTATACCGAATTCGTTGTTTCGATGTCGAATCGAATTCATATAATAGTAGGGCAGTGCTCATCTCTGTATAGCATTTGATGCTGGCGGACTGGATCAGGTGGTGACGTCACTGTGTCGTCACTGCAGCGCACTTGCGTGAGCGGCATCGCGTGTAAACCGCCCAGAAACTGGAGGTGGTGATGGGAAGGTGGGGTGCTCACTCTCCGGAATCTGCAAATCATTTCTCCCACATTTTTGATCCCCTTGGAATAATTATGGCGTCGTCATATCTGCGTTTAATTAAACTGTAAGTGAAAGATTTGTTTGCGAATATGAGCATGCGTTTATCACAAAAACGTAAGGCGCTGTGGCAAACTGAAAGAGGCAAGGACCCGGGAAAATTGGTTTGGTGGGCCAGTGCCACAGTAAATTCAGAGTATTCAAAATTTTCGTCTAATTTGTCGCATCTGTGCAAAATGGCGTTGTGGCCTGAGCCGGACACCTGTGGAATATAAATTGTGTAGCATGTAGGTAGAATGTGCCGACATTTATTATGCAGGCTGACAGCGTAAATTCGTCCGTGATTACGTGTAAAATAAAATATTGTACAAATATTTTATTTCGTTATTCATATGACAGCGGCTTACGAACAGCGTCGCTTCACCTAAGGTCAGGGGCACTATGGGTCTAAACCTCAACAAAATGACGCATGTTTCATGTAATTACGTCTTGTGCGGCGGCGATCTAATTCACTGTCAACGCCTGAGACACTCGGCAGCTGAATGGGCGGCCGCATATAATGTCGGCACTCGACGTCGACAACTTTTCTCGTTTACCTGTGAAACTTGCGTTTTCTGGAGCAATCCGTTGGATAGTGTATATATATATTATACGAGTAGTTATTCGTAGTTATTCTTACCTTGATCTCTGCGAGGCCGTTGCTTTGGTGCAATGTCTGTGACGAGATGCAATTTACGGAAATATTTCTAGAACTAGGTGAAGGTTGCTATCCTACAGGAGAAGTCAGTCAATATATGGACTACAGGTACAGTCGGCGTTACGTTCGCTAACTGCAACTCAAATAACGTGATGTCTGTGGTACGGTCTGGTGGGTTTTCCGTCGCCGGTTCTATGCAGAGAACTGTCACAGTGCACGTCCTTCCAGTGCGGTTGTCATGCGGTACAGTACTGATACATTGTGTCAGTCACATCATCAGGCAGCCGGAGCTGTCATTGTTATTGACTTCTAAATATCTGAACGTCCTGATTCTTAAGGTTCACTTTTACGTTTTCGTTGAAGAAAATTGCGCTGCATGCAGCCGGCTTGGGGCTAGGCGTAAGAAAGTCATAAATGTCTACGATGCGCATATGCACACCTGTCCGGCGACCAGGTGGCCCAGGTAAATCGTTACAGATGCTGCTGCTGCTGCTGTCCGATGCCGCGTACAGTATGTTGCATCGGAAGCCGGTCATTCTCCCCCTGGACTTTTACCCTCCAGTTTGTGTGACACCCGGAAGTCTCACTGTCTCACCCGCCCTTCATCGTCATATACAAACAACGCTCGTTCTCGGTCTAGGCCCTACCATGCACGTGCAGCACGCCGGCGTATTGGGCCTATACTATAGTCGCGTGTCAGCGACTCAGCGGTGGCAGATGTAATGTTGCGTTCCATTGGGATCGTGAACTCGTGTTCACTCTGATCACGAGATCGATTCTGTCCCAAATACGCAGTAAACTCGTGAACACAAGTCGTGAACTCGTGATTCTGGCGACTACCTCTATTTTCAACTTATTAATAGGAAATGTATACCTAGCCTCTTATACGGTCTTGAGGCATGCCCACTGGTTAAGTCAGAACTCTCTTCTTTAGACTTTGTTGTTAATAGGTTTTTTTATGAAAATGTTTAGAACGAGCAACATGGATGTCATTAGTCAGTGACAATCTTACTTTTATTTTAAATTACCAAGTACACTGTGGTCTAATCGCATTAAGACGTTTGATGTTAAATATGCCATATGCGGGGGCAGCTTTGTAGATTATGGCACCAGTGTCAAATAGTGGTTATTGTTAGTACTGTTATTATTATGCCTGTGCGTTTATTTATTTGTTTTTCTTTTCTTGTTGTTAATTGCATTCATGTGCGTATGTATTAATCTATCGTTTCTTCGATGAATAAAGATGTACATATATATATATATATATATATATATATATATATATTGTGACGAACGAAATAACTTGGCGGGAAACGACGGAAACGAAGTAAACAAAGTCGTAAAATGCAATAATTTGTAATAAACGGCTATCTTTTGGTAATCAACATGCTGCATGACACATTATTATGAATATATGAGTTTTCTGTAATTTAGGCCTAAGCGTAAGATATAGGTCGCTGTACGTAGAGCGAATGACACTCGCAGTCGCAGCTGATGCCTGTATAGGCAGTGTGGAAAGGTTCGTATTGTGCAAAACTCTCACCAAGCAATTTTAGTGTTAAGTTAATTAGGATTGTGGTTCAAGCTAAACTTAGGTTAATTTAAAATTAGTACGCGTATATATTCGAGTGGAAAAGCTATTAGAATAGATCTAGTGTTTATTCGTTTCCCGCCGATTTACTTTCAGTGTTTGTGACGCTCACGATGGTGATCACCAGTTTCCGCTTCTCGTGAACAAGTTCACGATCCCAATGGAACGCAGCATAATGTACAGTTCAAGCACCAACATTCGGCGTGATCGGAGTCGATTTTTTTCTTTTTTTGGGGGGGAGGGGGAGCTGATCCCAAAACCGGAAGTAGAAATCGGGATTGTGATGGGGCGTCGCGTGGTCCCAGTAGAGGCCTGGCGCGCGGTGAAAAAAACCCTCACACTGTCAGCATTGCAACCACACAACGACCAATTATCAGTCAACAATAAGTCAATTAATTTGCCAAATGTACTACAGATGATGCATACAGTACACTGACGCAAACATGTTGCCGGAACAACCGGACGAAATGCGCTTACAGTTGCCCTAAATAACAAGGAGCTCAGTTGTCGCTGGGTTGGCCGACTGTACCGCATACATCCCAAAGCTACGTCTGGCTTCTGGCCGCAGAAAAGTTATTTCCCAGAGTGACAGCAGTGCTGTCTGTATACACGCTATGATGACGCTGCTATATCGAATGCTACAATTAACGCTAGGATACGGTACGGTAATTCGACGCACATTATGATTGCTGCAGGCAGCAACTTTGCATTTAAAATTGCGGCCAAACCGCTGCGTAAAGAGATATGGTTACTACCGACAGCCTAGCCTATATACGGGCTCTCTTGTCATTGCCCTATCCGACGGTGCCATCGCCGACCTCTATACGACTTACCGTTTAGCCACAGTGCTGCACGATTGGCATAGTGCGTAGTGACCTTCAGGGTCATCCAAGGTCAATGATTTTCGTGTCATCTGAAAGGGCTTACGCGTCTTCCTATTAGTGATCAATAGCAACCTTAGCCCTATCCTTCACCGTTTCTGGGATACAGCGACTTATAGCTCAAAACTTTACGTTTACGAGCAGAATCGGTCGGTCCTTGCGCTGAGATGGACAGAGGACAGATAGACACATACATACGCTTTCTGCTAAAATTTGCTCAGTTTTAAAGAGCTGTATCAGTGACAGCTGAAAATTGTAACTTTCTGCACCCTAAACCTTTTCGACCCACAACGCCGTTGGGGTTAGGATAGCGCAGCTCTCGGTGGGCGACTGTACGTGTTCTGTGTTGACATTAGTAGCTATTAAGTTAATTTACTTAATTCAGTACATTCATTTCAATATTTTGTTGATGTATTTTTGCCAGCAAAAATTTGCACGGTTTCTTAGCTACGTAATGCTTCGGATGAGTGTCGCCGTGACTTATATTTTAATGCGTCATTTTATATGGGTGCGCACGCTGCGCAAGTAGATGCGCCGACGAGGGCGTCTCGAAAGTGATTAAATTTTCACGCGGTCAGGTCCGTCATTGATGGCTCTGTACTGTGCCCGATGTAGACGGTGGAACCGAAAAGATCAAACTATTCGGTGCATTAGCAGAATTAGTCAAATAAGTGAGTGTACTTACAACTGGCACAATTTACTGATCGAATAAAATGACGATGCAGTCAACAAGAGCAACTGCTACATGTTCTTGCGTGCTTCCCAGCATAACATGGCTTGAAGAGATCACAGATCTTAAACCTGCGCCCAGACTGGTTCTGCCACCTGCAACCTGTAACTTTTTCATTTACAGCGAAATTGTTTTAAACACAGTTATACCGTTATAGCTGTTTTACGTGGATTCTAGTAAAACAAACCCGTAGACGATGTGACTCTCGATATTGCAGGTTTTGCAGTGTAGCGCGGACGCTGCCCGTGTGGCAGAAGCCATGCTGCAGACAGGTAGACGCAGAGACACAGTCACAGGGACGGTGTCTGACAATAAGGGTTGTTTGTAGCTTGCAATGTGGCGAGCTTTCCGTCGCCTTCTCCCCGTCTCCCGTCTCATAGTACCCTTGCATACGTATGATGCACTTAAGGAAAACATTGGCGGCATAGGTTTTTTGACTCACGCTGTATAATACTCGTACGTGCGACTGTGTGAGAGATTACAGGGTGGGCCAAAAAAGTAAGCTATTACACTCTGTCCATATCTTCGCTAAATATTGATCAGTTTTCACAATTTTTCCACCAGTGGACTATGTAAGAAATTTGCTACTCATCGGCATGCACACCACATTTATTATGTGGATTTATGTTACTACACTACCTTGTAAAATATAAATATCCAAAAACATACAATATCTACAGATGGACAGAAGGTCTAATGGTAAATTTTTGAAGTATACAACTTAAATGTTAAAGTATGAGTTGTAGTAAGTGTCAAAAACACTGGAGGACATAATAAACATTTTTTTCAAATGATTTGAACGCTTTTACTGTGCACTAATAATTTTCAGTGTGCACTAATGCTAGTTGATGGCTGCAATCTTGCTCAGTTAACTGCATGAGCATACAAAGCAATGTGTTTCAATTGTGCGGTCTTACAAGCTGTGCACTATTTTTTGAAGCATGAAAACTTACTCCATAGCTACTCTTAAACAGTTTGGACACTTATTATAACTTATATTTAACATTTTACTTGAATACTGTAAAAATGTACCACTCGACTTTTTTTAACCATTTGTAGATATTGTACGTTTTTAGATATTTATATTTTACAAGGTAGTGTAGCGACATAATGCCTGTGGTGTGCATGCCGTTGAGTAGCAAATTTTTTGCAGAGTCTGCTGGTAAAAAATGTGAAAATTGATCAATATTTAGCGAAGATATGGAAAAAGCACCATAGCTTACTTTTTTTGGCCCACTCTGTATTTATGACGCACATATAGCTGCGTTGTTTTAATATTCGCCGCCAGCCGGCAGACAGCATAACTCATGTATCGTATAAGGGGCAATCTATCGGTGCATACGCACCGGGCGTCGGCTCCACTCTCCAACCAGTGCAATAGGGTCGGCAGGACCCAAGTAAACAAAAATGTGGGGTTCCATCCGCATTGTACATACGGCAAACTCTTCCGGCGTTTCGTTCCACGAGCTGGATTGAAGACTGGCGGATGTTTCAGGAGACTCTTGTGAAGCTATGCGTCTTTTCCAACGAGTCTCTTTGGCAGTCCAGCACTGCAGTTTGGTATAGCCTTCTTAGATATCTTTTGAGTTCCTGCCGAGTTGGACGAAAGGATCACTCCCGCGGCTAGGCTCTTAACGTTTGTCTTAACCCGGGATTTTTATTACCGGAGTATAGAGATAAAATAATGATAGTAGTATTGCAATCTCTCCGGCGCGTCGCATGTCAGTTTGGCAACTTGCAGTACACCTTATAGATTTCGATCTACAAATTTCCGCTATGATTGGCCGACAGGGGCCCTGTGAAATGGCGACTCATCCCGTCCAACAGCTGCAGCACGAGTGTGACAGACAGACAGACAGACAGACAGACCACACCACGCTAACATCTTCCACGTCGTCAACGGCCTGATGGTGATGATGACGATGGTATGTCACGTATGTGTTGCACTTTTGATAAGAATATGATTGTACAAGTAAATAAATCTTCGCATGCTTTAGTCAACAAGTTTTGAATTCGTCACACCAAGACCCGAAACACCTGCAACATACATTAAGCAGAACATAACCACATAGGCCTACATTAGGCCGAGTATGAGACCGAGACGAGACCGAGGCTCTGTTTTTTCTCGTTTTGAGACCAAACTTGAGACCATGGTCACGTCTGCATTTCTGTCTCAGCTGCATGCAGACCCTGGATAATAAACTGAAGCATTAATCAGCCATCTTATATATCCATCCATTCCACCCAGTTGCGATGAAACCATAGGGAATATGTAGGCGTGAGGATCGGTGATTTGCACCGTCAAATTGCACACTTAACTCGTACTGCAGTCCAGTAGTGGTTCAGCCTACCGTATAATACCGATGTCCGACGCGATGAATAGTGATGCTACCTAGCGCGAAACTGGTGTGTTCGGTACTCGGTATTCAGTTCGTTTCGTCCGCTGGCGTCGGTCAGGGCTGCGCTGTGCACGGACGGGATTTGAAAGAGATTATTCGCCGATGAAGACCGACGACGCAATCGCCGGCCGTTTAAAGAAGCGATGGTAATTAATTTTGCGCAGATTGCGAATTGGCAGCCGTGCGCCGCAGCAGCGATCGATGCGGTGCGCTAGTGCGGCGGACACGCGAGCACGCTTATCGCCGTGGCTCTGGAATACTGTGTCTGATCGAATTGCCAGCACCAGCACCGCCGAAACTTTCTTATGCAGTGGCGGCGTGTAACACGGTGATGTATCGTGAATGTTTATAAACGTTTTTATATATTAGACCTACATTTGTTTTTTTTATAAATATATATAGCCTATACGTGACATATTTGGTCACCGCCGTTTGGGTGTCCATATTGAGTGGATGCGTTTACAATCAAGTGAAAATTTTGCGCAAAAATTTTATTGGAAAGGGACATTTCCCTCTCTCCAGACCTCACCCTTACTGGAGAAAGGGACACCTCTTCCCCAAGCGCTGCCCCACTCGGCGCCTGCGGCGTCTCGATCCTATGTCTCTGCCCTTCATATTCCAAAACTCTGGATGCGGCACTGGTGGCCTGTCTAAGACGGACCAGTCTTGTCATAAGACCGCGTCTTAGAGCCGAGGATGCAAAATGGCTAGCTGGTTGGGGAAAAATAATCGACGACGACGTTGCGTTTGGCCGGTAGATGTCGCCACGGCAGCTGATGAATAGCGCAATATAACGTGCGCCGAATGCTGCCAGTGCCTGGCATTGCTGTCCCAGACTCCCAGCCATCCGTTGGTCGGTCGTGTGTCGTGCGTCGTCGTGGCATAATATAATGACGACCGGCGCTTGCTTGCTTGCTCAGTGCCCCCACGAGACCTAACCCAATGCCTTCTGAAAGCCTGTAAACTACTGCTCTGCGCTTTTTACCCAGCCAACCAGCCAGCCAGCCAGCCCGTCGACCGTGCCCGGAACATGACACAACTAAGCCTAGCTCAAGGAACCTAAACGCGCTCGGAAATGTAAGGGGACAATTTTCCCTCTATTTCTTCGTCTCTGTTTATTTATTCCTTCGTTTCTTCGGCCTGCACAATGTCATTTTTCGTCTTTTCTACAATGTACTCAGCGAGAACGATACCCGATTCCCCGCGACACATTCGAAGCAACGTCGTATATCATTTTGATTTCGCGCTGTTTTGTCCCGCGGCTGTAATCAACTGCTCATAATTTCCTATAATTTTTTTACACTTTTTGTACACCGACAAGATATGCATGTATGTAGCCATATGTATAACGACTTAATGTATAACGACAAGAGTCGTGTCTGTCGCTAGAGGAAGCCGACTGTACGAACAATAGTAGATGTCTACTGCTCGTCCTCTGCCAGTGCCTGTCGCCATGTATGTCTCTTATGTTTAATCTTTTACTCATTTGTTTACTATTGAAATCATACTACACCTCAAAAACAGTCTAAATTGTTTTCGTCATAACTTTGTCAAATTTCAACCTTCTTTGATAATTTTTGGTACAGACATGGCCAAGACGATAGAATTATGTAAGGTGTATTCTTTCTTCACCTCGCCTAATTTACGTCAACGCTCTACCGTGTGAAACACAGATGCTTCAAATTGTTACATTACGTGGTGATTATTTGTATCAGATTGTTTACCTTTGCATCGTCAATTCGACAGAAGGTTCTACGCGATTTAATAATTTTGTGGTATTAAATATTTTATGGTGAAAATGGCAGGCCAAAAATTGCTGACTGATAAGCTTAAAAACGTCTAATCAATGAGTAAATGCCGTTTGATTAGTCAGTCGATGATTCCGCTATCAGTCAATGGCGTTGCATCTAGACCATTGTCTTTGTATGCGGGGCCCACTTTGGACATAAATTCTGACGATTTGCAAGCAAGTTGTTATACAAACTTATAATTCTGTTTAATAATTTATATTGAGTATTATTTTGTGCTTAATTAAGTCGTTGCAGCGTTTTTTGGAAAATAACTCAGCGTTATGCAGCAATTTGGAACATCTATGTTTCGCACGGTAGTGGGTTGATATAAATTAAAAGAGGTGGAAGGTGAGTGCACCGTGCATAATTTGATCGTCTTGGCCATATTCATGCCAAAAATTATCAAACTTAGTGAAAATTTGACAACGTTATGACAAAAACAATTTTGACTGTTTTTCCTGAGACACGGTGTACTTCCAGGTACAGTATAGAACAGAAACTGTTTTCACAAACGTGCATGCAGGCGGACACATTGATTTACAAATTGCGGCTAAACCGCTGCAGATAGTGACTTGCTTACTATTGACATCAGCCTATAGGAAGTCACCGATGCCTATTCAGTGGTACCATCGCCGACTTTTTACTTCATACAGTACAAGTTCATAACGTTGTAGATAGACAGACGACAGCCAGATGGACGACACATTGTGCCATAAGCGCGACCGTTCGTTAGTGATGCTGTCGGCTAAAAATCGCTGTAATGAGAAGCGTTTTGGCGTCAAAAATTTCATCAAAATCTTCTGGCGGCTGCAGCGTCGCCACAGACCCCGCTAGAAAAGCATTGCATGTTCTCTATACAGTGGAGCTGGGACAATTGTAACCTTTTACCGCGGTTCGATTCCGACCCTTTCCCTCAGTCTCCTCTCCACCGCAGCGGTTATCATCTCGTTGACCGGACGGGATCTGGACGGTATCCACAGAAGACAAACCCGGCTCAGTGGAAAGCCAATTTCCCATCGGCGGTGTCGGGGTTCTATCGTGCTGAAGATTGCCGTCGAACTAATGCTAGATCGCAGAGAAACGATCCGGTAAGTTGTTGCTATCAACTATGTTGAAAAGCGGTTGCCGACGGTACACTCTGTCAATACAGACAGAAACGGCAAACACTCACTCTTCTTGTCGGTCGGCGGTAAATATATATATATATATATATATATATATATATATATATATATATATATATATATATATAT
>Ga0056128_1011299_pt1 | contig 11046 bp, 3 predicted proteins | sample WorMetLIZISLAND2_FD_71113 | JGI IMG/M metagenome (GOLD analysis project Ga0056128, IMG submission 71113) | Marine gutless worms symbiont microbial communities from Max Planck institute for Marine Microbiology, Germany - Olavius geniculatus... ... | reverse complement strand
CAAGACTTACCTCCGGGGGTAATTATTGACACGCCAGATTTTACCCGGGGGGTAACTGTGGGCTAGCTAGTTTTTACCCGGGGGTAACTGTCGTAACGGGTAAGAATGGGCTGCCACACCGGGCGCTGCATCACACCAGGCTGTTCCTTACTATCAAGGCGGCATAGACTGCCACAACGCAATTCTCTAGTATCGATATTTATATCGTCATTTTGATACAATACACAGCGCAATGCTTAATCAAATAAACAGAGTTATGTGGCAGGCATTTGTCACTTTTGTTTAGTAACTCATGATGAAATGAACGTATATGTACCGAGTATGTATGTCGGTGATGTAAGTTTGAGAAGTCTTGGCTCCTCACTGAATAATTCCTTAGCTTGTTGGCAGACAGACAGCAGACATTTGATCCAGACGGAGTAGTTTACTTGTCCCCAGTCAAACGCCTCCTGCAAGTATTAAAATTTACATCAATGCATCATAATTACGAAACTATTTAGTTTAGGTCAAGGCAGTTACAAACAAAACAAAATATTAACAAAGTTTTTTTTTCAAAATCAACATACTGCTGTGTAGAATAAACAACTCACACACGAAAAATGGAGACAAAAATGCCAAATTTCCTACAAATTATTTAGACCTTTTATAGTACATATTTCCAGAAGAGAATAAGACATCAATAAATGAAAAACAGCATTGCAAACTGCAGACTCTTCACTAAATTAAAATGTCATCTTGTATAATTTGGTACACAACAGAAAGTTACCGAAAAGACTTTTGACTCATGCCATGTTACTTCTCGTATATGCAATGCCGATGCAGTGTATCATGCAAACGAGAACATGCTAGGAGCAAAATTTTACAACACTGCTAAAAGTATTCTGTTGTACTAACTCTTTAATGATGCAACCTGGCTTTACAAAGAAGCCTAGAAGTACTGTATACTGCAAAGAATTAACGTGCCTTGGATAAGCTGCCATTAGCGCCTTTGATCCTGCGTTCAAAGTAATGTAACCCAGTTATCATTTCATTGGCATGCGAGTTCTACAAATAACACGGCAGCAAACTGCGGAAAGCAAAATCAAATTAGAATAAAATACAACTAATTCCTCAACATATCACCAATGACAGATTAAATGATTAAGATCAAATTCACTTTCAGAACTTTGGTGCTAATATCATCTAGCAGTGCACGTGGCCTATGAAAAATTGGTTGCAAGCTAACACTAATCACAGTTGCAACTAAATAACCTTTAAATTTTCTTATGACCTAGCCTAGCCCGTGGCAGGCATGGAAAAATAAGCAAAAGTGAGTGAGAATGATGAGTGAGTAAGTGAGTAGGGATTTACGTCCCACCCGACACAGTATAGGTCATTTCGGGGATGGTCTTTCAAAAATGCACAAACATAATAACGAAACAAAATGATGACAGGCACTATTACCACTAGGCAGAGTGGCAGAAATATATACATGTCAGCAACAAGGCAGTGACTACAAAAAATATACTCAGTTTAATTCATGGAACTGTACAAAAAGTTTTTCATTGCTTCCAAATTCTGCTAATTAAATTCTGCTTATCTAGCAATTAAATATGCTGGCAATCTGTTGACAAAATCCTTTCACATACAACTATTATATAGACAATTTTTTTCTCAATTAAACAGCACTACAGTACGAAAGTTATTAAAATAGCAAACAGTGGCTTCTATTCCTACACCTGGTGGGCGCAACTTGCACCCAGTGAAAAAGAGAGGAAAAAGTTATGTTGAAGGTGCAGATCAAAACGTCCCTCCATATTTTTCACTTTGCAATCTACACTCTTAACAAAACTCCCCCCTATTTTTAACTTCCCCTAGTCTACATCTTTAACTAAACTTCCCCTTAGGGAAGAGAAGAAGCCCAAAAAAGGGAAGGGTGAATAAACTTGAAAGTAGAGGAGAGGGAAAACTTGAGCCCAAAAGTGGGCGGCGGAAGTTGCACCCAATTTCGATTCCAGATTTGGAGGATAGAAGCCACTGATAGCAAACATGAACTGAAAAGAATGGAACCTCATTAAAAGCATCCACAGACGGCATTCGCTGAAATCTGAATCTGTCCCCTTCAAGAACACCCTGAACACTCCCAGTGACTGCCGAGCCTTTTAACACATCAATATATCGAGAAATTGATAAAAAAAATGAGCACTTCTAAACACAAAATGATCCGAGATTTACGAATGCAGAGATAACTAGAAATTTGGGGCAAAGACCAACGCCTCAAGTCCAATTTGGGGAAAATTTCATGGGGAGGAAATTCCCCCAGTGGCAAAGTCACGTGGCCCGAACTCAAATGCATTAGCATACGCAGAACGCGCACTGACGACTTAGGGTAGTTAAACATTAGCCACATGATCCCAGGACCAAAGTTTACCAAATTTTTTTGTTAAATGTGGGAAAAATTGCTGTTGATGACGCCATTTACCGCTTGTCGATATCTCTATTCAGTCCAGAGATATTCACAGTCAAACTCGAAGGTTGTCGTAAGATGTACTAAATTTTGGACGTTTTTTGCCCTCATAAATTTTAAAAGGGTGGTACCCCCAAGCCCTGTATACAATTTATCATGCCTAAACAGCGGCACGTCATGTGCCAGATTCGTTGGGCTACACCCCCTAACTTTGAAGTTAAAAGCGCTCATTTACTACATTTTGAACCAATTTTTGACCCCCCTTTGAAAAAAATTGTAAGGGAGACCCCCATCCCTAATGCTCGTAAGACTTTGACATTTTCTAGTGCGCGTAAAAATTTGGAGGCACAGCACCCTTTAGGGGCTAAAATATAGTCTTCCGAAAAAGTCGATTTGGGTGGGTATGATTCCACGTTGAGATCTCTGTAATTAGTGGACCAAAGTTCACCAAACTTTCTTCACCGAACACGGCAGGAATCGCAGTAGATCACCTACTAGTCCGATTTTAAATATCTTCATCAGTTCCAGAAATATTCACCGTCGAAGTTTGAAGTCGTCCAAAATTGGGCCAAATTTTGCATGTTTTTGGTCTCTAAAATTTTTTTCGGGTGGACTCCCAAAATTTTGGACCGGCATTATAAAATTCAGCCAAGATGTGATCATCGTGCAAAATTTCGTGCCAATCTCAGAGATCTCGCGTTGAAATAAAAAATAAATAAACATCTGCAGTAAAACAAAAGCCCGCTCCGCAAGCTATCGCTTCTGGGCGAACTAAAAATGAACTAAAACTGCGAATTAGTTTTATAACTACATAGAATGACAACATTTTCGCCAGAAATGATGCAGTGTCAGACGCTTCTGAAGAAATGCTGATGGACTGATCCAATGATCGATACACAATCACAGCCTTACTGGCACCGTGTCCCGAGTCAGTTCCAGGCTGGTCATGGAGAGAAACTTTCTGGAACTGTTCTGAGAGTATATATTATACAAAGGCTTGTCCGTCCTGCCGACAATGATAACGTCAGCTGAGTAGATTACAGACCACTAACATTTTGTTTGACAAAATTTTTGACATGCAATGCAAAACTTTTTAAACTTACACTAGCATTTCACATTATTTTTATATGATGCTGCTATGTCACCTCAAAACACTAGTTACCACAGTCAGTTTCTCTCTGTATGCATATATGAACAAGTAAAATTACATAAACAAGTATGACTGAAACAGTGGTATAACTAAACTGCAGCAAAGCTGATAATAATAAGTTTAATTACGGAAGTTAACTTTAGAGTGACTAAAGTTAACATCTCCCTCAGTGTTGGTGAATAAAAGCAAAACAACAGCAATAAAACAAGCATAACACAAATGATGCAAACAATTTACACACATAATCCTACTGGCAGGCAAGTACCGAGTAGTGAAATGCCTATCTACCTGTGAGGTCCCAGAGCGCCATGACGTCATAGAGAGCACCTGTGCGCCGGACTTTCACCGTGTGAGTTGCCAACTCATACGCGTTCGACAATGACGTCGCTACGGGCATTGCTACATATGACACAAGTAAATGTTAGACACACAAATCATACGATTCGCTAGTCTGCACAACCAAAAAACGCTACTATTTCAGCAAACGTTCTATTTCTGATTTAGTGTATAAATTCGTTCATCATCCTTAGGCTTTATCTTAGTTTTTAGGGGCATATTGGTCATTCTTGTAAGTGGTTATTTTTTTACTGATTGTTTGATCAATTAATGAAAGCAACGGATAAATTACACACCATAGCTGAGCACTGAGACATAAAGAAAACCCCATGGGCTTGATTCTAGTAAAACGATGGCTTTAAGAAAGTCTTTAAAAATCAGACTTACAAATATCTTAAAATGCGCTTTTTAAAAAATCGTCCAAAAGCTTAGAAAACTCTTACAAAAAAAACACACAATGCCTTATTAGCTAACTTAGAAAAAACATCAATCACGGATGCAGTCATTACTTCGATGACTTTTTGTTCCTGTATAATTTCTACATAGCGCACCAGTGACAACAATGCCAAGTCACAACTGGATGTGAACTAGAAATGTGTTGATCAGCTTTGAGTATAACACGTACTAACACTCAGCTCAGTGCAAGATGAAGACAGGCAGACAGACCGGGAGTGCTCGGAGGCTGAGAGTCCCTTAGTAGTTTGGGACGCTTTGCTGCCAGCTTGGTCTTCAGCCTCTTCTCATCTGTACGCCTGACCATCACAAGCCAACCGATAACACATCCATGAGCAAACTTCAGACGTACACCAATAAATGTGACATGTTACAAAAAATTCCCAAAAATTCAGCCGTGCAGAAGAAATATATATACAAAACACATTTCTGCTGACATCCACTTTCAGTTCCATCAGTGACAGTAAAGGGGCCATACCCCAAGGAGCTTAACGTCCCCCATACATTGGCTGTTGAGCCAATAGATGGATAGACCACTGAGTCAGTGATGCATGGTCAGTGCAATGCCAGATCTATGATTACCTTCCCAGCTGCAGAGTGTCACCGCCCTCTGACCGTTGCCAAATTATACTATTTGGTGAACAGAGGCTGAGGCACATGTGTGTGAATAACTTGCCCAGGGTTGTTACCTGGTAGCCTGAACAGGAGTCGAACCAGCAACCTCATGATCACTAGTCTGAAATGCTACCATTAGCCCACAAAGCCTCAGTTTCATAGCTGGCAAAAAAATAAAATGTTGGCCAAAGTTACATTACCGTATACAACATAACTTTTGATGAGTTTGACACACCCTCCAACAAACAGCTGAAAAAGAGTCAACACTATGCTGTCCCCACTAGCAAATCACAAATGACAAGTTTGATGATGGACATGAACTTACAGTAAGCACATGACCTTATATTAGTGACCGGTGATCAATATTATGTCTCTGTCAACATCATTTCTCACTCAATGATGTATACTGTACTTAGCATATAAAACCACCTCTGACGTTTGACAGTTCTTCAACATAAACACAAGCAGATTTAGAGGGATCAAAAGGGCTAGGTCCTAAGATGCCAAAAGTTTCCCTTTGCTTTGCTATGCATATGCAGTACATTATAAATCTGTGCAGTAAAACTAGCAAAATTTATACACGTTACATGCATTTTTAAAGGGTTTTCATGCCCAAAAAGCATCTACTTTGAAGGCGCTGCCAGATAGCGACTCTCTCTGCAAAAAATCCACCCTGGTATTGGCCTTCCCATCAGCCACTGCATAATAACTTGTACAAGCAAAACTTTTTGTTGCAGACCTTGTTAGAAGATGGGAGAGTGCAGAACGAGGCAGACGAAACAGAACAGAGGTTCCACGAAACTTGAGAGAGCCAACAGCTGCGAGGAAATCAGTCAACTGTAGCACATCCTTTATGCTGTCTCCAAACAGCCTACAAAGACAAAACCAACAGTTGCAAGAAAATCCACCAATTGCAGCATGTCCTTTATGCTATCTCCAAACAGACTACTGTGCATTCAAAAATATGTCTTAGGAGATAAGACTAGCAGTTAATCACAAACAAAAACCAAACTAGAAATTTGAGGCAAAGCCCAACATGAGTCCACCCGGCGCTGTAATCTGATTAAAGAAAAAAATTAAGTGGTTGAAATCCCCTTTGTAGCAAAGTCACATGGCCAAAATTCAAATGCATTAGCATATGCAGTTATTTCCATCTAAATACAGTGTACATCAGACTGGCTGAAACTGAAATTAAACAGCATGACAGACTTGGCAGAATTGGTAACATCTTCGTTCACCGAGTCTTCATCCAATGAAAGCTGTTTGAGACATCGAATGTCTTCCACCATCCTTCTGCAGTTTCCACAATACAGTATGCAAGTAACATCAACAACCTGCTTCTTACACAGCTACAATATTTATAGCAATGACATCATGACCAACGAATGGCAAGGATGCTGTGAAATTAAGCAAAATGCATTACCAAAATATATAAAAACTCCTAGACCGATTAATACAATTTTTAAATGCTATATCTCATTGTGCGATATAATAAATCTACTCGTGGCATTCTATTCTGTTGCAGTTAAACGTGCATCTTTTCATTACATGACGTAATGATATAATGTATCAGTGATGCGATATGACACTGATACATTTTCCGAACATGGTGTACATCAGCTGCATTGTGACATTGAAACACCCTCTTAAAATCAATTAGTGCCATAATAATACACCAATGATATACACCCATGCTACAAGTTTATACGCAGTTATGTCGGCAAAAATATGGACTATACTCAAGCCTCAGGCAAGGCTAAAGCTGTACGTGGCAACAGCCATGGCATGCTACGATATTCATAGCAAAAAAGTCAGTGTCAACCAATAGCTATTAACCTAGTTGGGCCTGCAAGCAGCAGCAAGTAGTAGCATTGTCCTATCATGCAATCCAAAAATCCAGTCCAGTGACCCTGACGTTTAATCTATGACCTTCAAATGCAATATGGTTCTTGCAGTTGATGTGGTACATTTTCATGCAAAATTCTATCAAGCTAAGTGCAGCAATTCATGAGTTATCGCGTTAACGGAGAAAAACAAACGAACAAAAAACCTATGCGATGATGCTGAAAACAATACTGTGATCACTAGCATGGACAGTAAATATAAAAATAAAGTAAGTAAGATAACTGACAACTAAACCTAAAATCAGATATTTCCAGCTGGGAATCTCTCTTTTCGTCATAGTAGCGGAAAATGTATCGGCAGCGTAGTTCGGCTGGTGTGCTGCCATGCTGTGTGCAGGGCTCCATGGCAGCAAGCCCCAGCAGATAGTCACGGAATGTCAGCATCTGCTTCTGGTTCATATCAAATGCCCTACAGCAATTTTCACTGGCTGTGATCAGTCAAATGTTAAAGTTAAAACTAAAGTGCTGCATAGGTCTTTGTGGAAAATCCATTGCAAAGCCGATCTGCCTAAACACCGCAGATCACCACAGATCAGCTGAGATTGCAGAGTTGGTTACGGTTAGGGTTAGTATTGACATTTGGTAAGGGTTAGCGTAAGGGTTAAGAGTAAAGTTAAGAGTAAGGTTAGGATTAGAAGTAGCGAGTGCCATGTCAGCTGATCTGTAGTGATCTGTAGTTGATCTGCAGTGTTTAAGCAGACCTTTGCAAAGCTGCACACCTGCCACTGGGACGAAACCGTGTTACTTGTCTGCCACCCAACATGGGCAAACATGCATTGCCAGTCGACAGGCCAGTACTTGATTCACTTAAGCTGGGTGAATTAGTTGACCTTGGTGTTGGTTATATACCGAGATGTTTACCTGTCCGCAGTCAGTCACTCGTCCAAGTAGTAACCACTTAATTGCAATCCAACACGAAGTCAAATCTGTTGATTTAAGTCCAGCATCTTAACGGTTATGTCACCATAGGCTGATGCAACGATGTGAAGCATGCCAAGACTTTCATTACGAATGTGTTATGCTACAGTGCTTAAATATTACTAGATGGCATCAGTAAATATAAACTGAATACAAGTAAAAAACATCATGCTAATATCGTAAATGTTTAATATAGCCGTTAACATTGCTGTTAATGCTGGAAATGTTGCGGCCATTCTAACAAGCTGCATTATGAGTCTTGTCCATCAGTCTGCCTGTCTGTCTATGGGCTCCTGACTAAAAAATAATATGGCATAGAAAACCAATGTCTGAAACATGCAGAAATTCCCGCAATTATCTTTTGCAGTTTCCTGTATTTGAAAAAAAAATTGAAGCAGCTTTATTAATTTAATTATGCCCATCTCACAGCACCCCATACAAAAAACTAAGTACAAAATGTTATCTTTAAAAATAAACAGGTCAAAGTAAAATCTGGGCAAAAGCATCAAACTAAACTTATAACAGAATGTGGAAAACACCCGAGACCTGAACGTGTTGAGACATGAATCAGCATTGAGACCTTTATCACACATGAGCTGCTTGAAGGTCTCCAGAGTTAGCACAGAACTTGGTCGACAGTGCTCAATAAATTCACCATAGAGCAGCTGTTGCTCTGCACACAAATACATGCACAGTTGTTAAACAGATGGCATTTTATCCACAACGCTTAAGTTCTGTCTACTGCTGCATCACTCATTACAGTCTACAGGACAAATGCCTTTTTGCTGCTGAACCAACTTCTGTCAGAGCACATGCAAAAATGCAGAACTCAAAAAATAACCAAAATACCTCTGCTGCCAAAGAAATTACTGTGAAGAATTACACCATACACATATGGCACTCAGCGCCACTAAAGTCTTTCTTTTAGCACATACTGGCGCTTTTTGTATAAGTCAGATTATTATTATTATTATTATTATCATTATTATGATTATTAGCATCTTCACTGCGAGATGCAGGCAAAACACGACCTTCTTCAGGCAAAGATGACAATATTAACAATATAATAATAACATAATAATAACAATGATAATGCATCAACCATGCTGATGAAATTTGGCAGACTTGACCAGCTGGTCATGTGCTGACAGATCGTGAGCAGAAATGTCAATAACTTCCAACTGAGTTTCCTCAAAGCCTACTCCAACCGATGTATCAGCATCTGTATACCATAAGCATAAAAACAGCTAATGTTAGTATAAGTTATTAATACCACTACCACTCCACTACCACCAATACATATTCTCTGAACCCGGCATTTATCTGGGACCCAACTTCAATTCAAAGTTTTACAACATCCAGACTAACTGAGACCAAGACTTTTTGCTCAAAAGCAAAAAAAGCATGGCTTCTGTTTCAAGACCGAAAACCCAGACTTAATTTTTTTCCAGGATATGCCTCAAGGTAATGAGAACTACATCACTGGATTGTACAGTCAAACAATATCACATCTGTTATTAATATTTAATGGCCAAAATTAATAAATTTCAACAAATTAATACACTACCATTATCAGCACAAAATATTTTGCAGGCCTACAATATATTCACTGTTACTGTGATTACAACAGTAATGGGATCAAACAAACCTTTAATATTTGCAACGGACAATGCCAAATCGAGTGGTTCTGGGCCAAGTAGGTTCTGTGACTCATAGAATGCCTGTTTAATTTCATCCAATGTAAACCACTTGCACTCATCAGTCTACATACAACATAAGAACAGACTCTGTTATGTCAAATATCTACATAATAAATATCGAAATAATAAAAACCTGGGCGACTTCACCGACTATTACTACCTACTTAGACCGAAGTTTAGGATCAACGAAAGTCTCAGCGATTTGCTAAGTCCAAAAGTACCTACTTAGACCAAGTTGAGCCGAACTAACCTGGCAAGTCGGTTCGATTTGCATGGAAGAGATAGCTTTAGTCTTTAGGGCTAAACTTTCGCTGAGAATGAATCCACTTCAACTTTTGACTTTAACTGAGCGAAAACATGGTGACTATTATATACGTACGGATAGTTTAGTAAATTAAAGCAGTCTGGTACCAAAAATCAATGCCGTAATGAATACACAATGATGTCAGGCGTTACGTAATTACATCATTTGCATGCGCAGTGCAATTAAATAAGCATGTCGAAGCATAACTGGCTAATTTATTTCCTGTTCGGTTTACCGGTTTTGCTGCCATTTTTAACCACTTTGGTCTAAGTCAGTAGACTTAGACCAAAGTTTAGTTAAACTTTGGTCTAAGTACAGACTTTAGCGTTCAGCTTTAGCTTTGGCTCAGAAAAAAGGCTCAGTGAAAGTCTAAGTCAAAAAAGTGAAGTCGCCCACTGTATTTGAGGAAACAAAACAATTTCAATTTTGCTTTGGTTTTGCACTCATGCATTTTGACATATCTGCCATTCTGTCAACACCATTAAAATGTTTGAAGTAACAAAATGGAACTAATTAACTATTAAATCTACTTATAAATTAGTCATCGACTGCCTAGTGATAACTCTAATTACGAAAATCAAGAACGAAGGTTATTGAACATTAGACATCACGAGTTAGAATTAAAGATAGAGATAGAGTTAGAGTTACCTGTCACTTCTCAATCGGCGACTTCACTTTTTGACTTAGACTTTTGACTTAGACTTTCGCTGAGCTAAAGTAAAAGCTGAATGCTAAAGTCTGTACTTAGACCAAAGTTCAACTAAACTTTGGTCTAAGTCTACTGACTTAGACCAAAACTATTAAAATGGCAGAAAAATCGGTAAACTTAACAGGAAATAAATCAACCAACTACACTTAGACTTGCTTATTAAATTGTGCCAAGCATGCAAATGACGTAATTACATTAATGTCTTAGGTCATTGCGTAGTGATTACAGCATTTATTTTGGTACCAGACTGCTTTAATTTACTAAACTATCCATACATAAAGGACTGTAAATAGTCGCCGTGTTTTCGCTCAGCTAAAGTCAAAAGTTAAAGTGGATTCCGGCTCAGTGAAAATTTAGCCCTAAAGGCTAAAGCTATCTCTTCCATGCAAATCAAACCGACTTTAGCCAGATTAGTTCGGCTAAACTTTGGTCTAAGTAGGTCCTTTTTGACTTAAACTTCCGCTGAGACTTTTGCTGAGCCTAAACTTCAGTTTAAGTACCTACTTAGACC
>Ga0056128_1011297_pt1 | contig 11049 bp, 9 predicted proteins | sample WorMetLIZISLAND2_FD_71113 | JGI IMG/M metagenome (GOLD analysis project Ga0056128, IMG submission 71113) | Marine gutless worms symbiont microbial communities from Max Planck institute for Marine Microbiology, Germany - Olavius geniculatus... ... | reverse complement strand
TTTTCGCATTCCTACTCAGCCGGTCATTTTAGTTGTCAACGGACAGTTTTCTGATTTCTACTTAGCAGTAATAATCCGTCAAGGACTATCCAGTCCCTATGTTCAACCGCTGTTTGATCTGGTGCTTAAACTACATGGTCTCACGTTGTCCAGTCTCGCGATGTCAGGTCTAGCGATTTCAGCGTCCCCTTTTAAACATATGATATGTTTTGTGTAGATGATTGTGGGGGGGGGCTGGGCCCATCTCCCTCCCCTCCCCTTGGCTACGCCACTGCGCCAAACCCCCGAAAATTATGACACCTTGCAGGTGCTTATTATGAGGCTGTGTGGTCAAATATGGATATATTTTGGGCACGCAAACGGACCGATAACATTTTCGGCCCAATGTCTTCTTTTCACACGCCAACACTGGCAACATTCTGTCCTAACGCGTTGACCTGTTAGTGAGTCAGTCAGCACCAGTAGGGTCATGGAAGAGGTTAGGGGGTACCTAAATATACAAAAACGGGACGCAAACGTCACAAATTTCAAGGGTCAAAGTTGAAAAATTGAGCACCCATAGTTTCCTCTGTCGGAAATTTGGAACTTCTTGCTCCCCTAAGTAACAGTTTAGGCTATATACCATTTAAACGACGTCCCAGTTTGTCCCATCAGGTCCTTGTTTGACAGACCTATGGCTGATGACGACAAGACAAGTCATTCTGAGACACAGTTTTTAACACAAATGCATAAATTTCAACAAAAAGTTTTTTAACTGAAATGCTCTCAACAAATAGAAGTAACCTATTAATATCAATGTATTAATTAAATGAAAGCTCCGGAAGCGGGCGGTCACAAAGAATATAGCCTAATGCTTTTTGTGTAGGCCATAAAAACAAGCGAATGAAGCGATACATAAAATAGACGCGGAGAAGTTGAGAGAAATTGTCAAACTACCAGGTTTTTGATGCGTGCTGCTGTATGCGCAAACGGAGCAGCAGCAGGCAGCGAGTCAACTGAACAACACACACACTTACAGTCAATACACTCATAGTTAAAAGCTGCTCTTAATGGAAAGCCCATCTCAGAGCTACGGAGCGTCACCTGCCATATGGGATCCCACAGTTTTACCTGCCACCCGACACGGTTGAGTTGGTGGTCTGGCATAGCGGTAACGCATCGTGTCCGATCAATGCCTGGGCCCGGTGCGAACTTGGATGGCTGATTGCCTGCGGGCGGGTAAAACATCTCAGTATGTAACCAGCGGTCTAGGTCAACTCAGCCTTCCATCCCTCCGGGGTAGGTAAATCGAGTACCAGCCTATTTGGCTGGGGTTAAAGCAGAACGCGTTCACCTGTGTCAGGTGGCACGTAAGACTGTGCGATCCCATACGGCAGGTGACGCTCCGTAGCTCTGAAACGGGTTTCCAATATAAAGCTATAACACGTACCACCTTTAACCTTTTTGACCTTTGAACATGTCCCAAACAGTGTTCCCTCACGTATAGGGTCGGAAGGGGAGGGCGCCGCACGCACCCTCCCTCCCCAGTTGGATCCGCCGCTGTCCGTAGCTAGATGACAAATTGTTCTTTACGGTAACGACATCTGGCGGTGAGCAGATAGAAATACAACAGCCAAAGCATCAACGAATCAGTGAATATAGCTTGCTAAATTCGAGTAGAAATAAAACGGGCAAAATTCGATGAATAATTGATGTGGCAGTTAATTACAATCCATTGTGCTCTTCCTGGCCAGTCAAGCGATCAGTGTGTAAATAAATTAACCATAACTAACAAAAAAAGCTATCGACAGAAGGAGAAGCATTAAACCTTGTTGGCTGCTTGAGAGCTTGGAAGGCAATGTATGAGACTGGATCTCCTCACAGTCGGAATATTGAGCCTAAAACATCATTGCAGTATCACGCTTCCGTCAATAAACCTTTACAGTTTTATAATGCTGTATAAATCTTATATTCTTATTAATCTTTTTCCATATTACGTTACACAGAAAAAAGGCTGAAGCGAAATATGGAGCCTGGTCATCCTATAAGCCTACACGGCTCCGCCTACATCAGGCTTAACAGTATGTTCTTACGTTGTTAGGCAGCAATCCAAAGAAAGCCACATCACTGTTCCTGTCCGTCCGTCCGTCCGTCTGTCCGTCTCGCACGGGCTCGTGAATGTAAAAAGAAAAATGTAGAAAAAAACAAAACAAAATTAGTCTAAACGTTCCCTATGGCAGGCGTAACTGGTTTACCAATTTCACAGTTCCAGGTGAACAGACGCAAAATATGTCGGCACTGGGCCGACATCCGACAAAATAGTTTACAGTTATCACAAATCATGTTACTTAAGCTTATGTCATGTTAGTTAACTACTTAGGCTATACACCGTGGGCCACAAAAACGTCCCACATTACTTTTGTAATATCTACGCCAATTATTGACCAATTTTCAAAAATTCTTTCACTGGCACACTCTGCAGACAATTTGCGATAACGCAATTATTATAGATCCCACCACACCATAAATACGTCTCTACACTACCTTGTGAAATATCAATAAAATATGCATACATAATGATAATAAAATACAAACATTTTGGTAAAATTGAAAAAAAAACACTTCAGACCAACATTGCAATGAATGGTCTGTATGACACTAGACTGTGTGGGTATAACACAGTCTAGTGTCATATGAATCATTCATCGCAATGTTGGTCTGAAGCTTTTTTTCATTTACCTTTTTTTGGCCCACACTGCAAATATTATAATTCACTATCAATAAAACATGCAGTCAGTGAAATATGCAAATTTAGTCCTTTATATCAATCAAAACAAAAGGACCCGTCAATATTTTCAGTTTCTTTCCCTGCAATAAATTCCCGTTCATTTTGTCATGTGATGTGTTATTTTGCGCAATACTGCAATTAATTGAAAATAGCTAGATATACTAATAAAAAATGCAAAAACGAAAAACAATACTCACTTCTGCAATTTTATCTGAAAACAAAAAAACACACATAACAAGTTAGTTCACTTATAATACTTGTACTAAATAACAGCGTTCAGTCAAGTCAATCTTTTGTGCTTTTACTGTTACAACCATCTAACTGGTAACAATTCCAGTTAGGCAGGTCAGAAAACTAAAACTTTCGGGATTATTGTTGTTGAAGCAAAACGTTTGTCAGGCCGAACGTACAAGGCACAAAATCATGAAAACGCGATACCTTTTTAGAAAAAAATGCTTAGTAAGATCGCGAGTATGCAAAGTTACAAAATACATTAAACAAACATGACCCGCAAGACAATATTTCCGTTAACTTTAAAAAGTTAGAACAATGTAAGCTATTATGAAAATTGATAATTAACTAACATTAACTAGCTTAATGTCTTACTCTCAGCAACGACGTAGGCCTATGCATAACGAATCAATCAATAAACACACGTCGCATTTTACATCGATGCTAATTACGTTGAAATATCATGTCAAACTGCTTACATGCTATTGTAGAATGCACTATGCGATTAAAGTCTACAGCACAGTGAAAAACTACAGTAATATCATACTTACTGCACATAAAATTCCAGCCAGAAAAAGCAACACAGTGTACAGCTAAAAACACGTCGGCCCAGTTTCGACATATGGCACGGATGTCCGCCTATAATTCAACAATCCTAACTCTGACCTTTCACCTTTGACCTTCTGAACCAAAATTGACGAACCCCTTTACTCCTGTCCCGGAGAAAGTTCACACCGATTGTAGCTTTTCTGCACCTTTTGTTTTCCAATTTAAACAAGAAATTTGAGCTAATGCTCACGAGACACGTGAAAGCCTATAGCAGTTCTGGTTCAGTAGTTTAGCTGAAAATTGGGGTGTTCACGCAAAGTTAATATACAAATACCAAATTCTCTATATGGATCGCATAACGATAGTTCTGTGGCGCCACCTTGTGAATGATATAGACTTGTGTCGCAGCCCGAATCGCCAAAAAATCCATAAAACCCCCTATTTTGGCGTTCAAAGTCATTCAAGGTCATTGAATTCGGCGCCAATCGAGAGCTAGTGTATGACTTCCTATTAGTGATTAATAGTAACCGAGGCTCTATCTCACACCGTTACTGAGATACAGCAACCTATTGGCCAAAAATCGCAAATTTTGCCCACCCCTCTCTCATTTAGCGCCTTCGTTCGGGATGACCCCCTTCGAATTTATGGAAAAGCTTTACTGTTTCCAAAACTAGAGTCCTCCAGGCAGCCGACGGTGAAGATCTGGTGATCCTACCTCGCACTGTTTTTGACTGATCCACCCGTGTGACAGACAGATGAACAGACAGGTGAACGAACAGATGAACGGACAGAATTGTGATGGCTAAGACGCGCGTAAAAACCGTACATGACAAACAGACGGACGGACAGACGAACGGGCAGGACTTGTAACACAGCGCATAATAAAGTCAGCCTTAGTCAACTGCATCAACTAAGTAGCATGCATCAGAAATTCAGACAGAAGCAGTCCGACGCAAGAACTCCGACAAAGCGACATAGCAGCAGATCTCACCAACTACTGGGGGACTTTGACGAAATTTTACACAGGTAAAGGAGCAACACAGCAGACGCAGCGTGGGTCGAAAAAAGTAGACGGGGCATAAAGTTCCAGTTTTCCGAAGGACAAAAGCAAATTTTTGACAGATAATATTATGGGTACTCAAAATTGTAATTTTTGCCCGCAAAATTTCGACTTCAGTGGGGTTTTTTCAGCCACACGTCTTCCACTTTTGGACAAAATGTTTGTCACAAAAAACAGATTTCTGCAACAACTTTCCTACAACCAAAAATTTACAGAGGGGGGAAGTTGTCCTTTTTGCTTACCCCCACCCACTCCACCCATCACGACTTCACTGGCAATCAGTCTGATTTTGCTGATGATCCGGTTTAGGATATAGATCCAGACTTCCCGAATCGCAATCCGAATTCAGAAATATTTTGATGCAACAGCAAGAGATCAAGACCCGAGAATTAAGCAACAACAGTAACTGCGGCGAGCTATTGCATGCATTGCTTCGGCCAGCAGATGGCAGCACAAGGCTATCAGAGACGGTTTGAGATCTGCAGGCACTTCCAGTCTGCCATGCGCCACGTGACCAGTAGTAGGCATATCAGCTGATTACGCATGCTAATTAGGGCCTAGCCATGCATCGCATGATCAATGCCAGCTGATTACAGCCATGTAACCAAGTAATCAATATCAGCAAATTATGCATGCTAATTAGCCATCAGTCATGCGTCACGTGACCACTAATACCAGCTGATTACGTACGCTATTAGCGACGTGACCACGTGACCAAAAACAGCTGATTACAGCCATGCATATCGTGACTAACATCGGCAAATTATGAATAGTAATGAGCCATGCACCACGAGACCAGCAATATCAGCTGATTGTGCATGCTAATTAGACATGCATGCCGTCACGTGATCAATGCCAGCTTATCCAACGTCAATATGACCTGATTGGCAGTCAGCGTGACAGCTCGTCACGTATTCGTACGGATATTCTTCATAGACGTCATCATCATCATCGCCCTGGCAATTTTTATCTTCTTCCTTGTTTATCAGTGGTCTGGACTCAGCAGGCTTTGCTGTTCTCACGTCGTTGCTCCACATCGATGGAAAGTTCTCTGGAACGGAAAACTTGCGGTTTCTCCGCGGCTCGAAACGGCGCACCGCCCGCAGACCAGCGGGACTGGACGCTTTGCGCTGCAGCAGCAGCGTAGTTTCCAGCTGGGATTTCCAGGCCTTTCCCTCGGCGCTGCACAGCTGCGGAAGCGTGGAGGAGGTCAAAGAAACGAGCTGGTAGTGACGGTGGTGGGATTTTAATGATGTGGGGAAAATCCCGCCACTAACGCGATCTTTCGCATTCATTTGTGACAGCGGCGGAAAAATCCCTCGACGAACTTTTTCACAGCCATCTTCTACACGACAAGGTATATACAGCCAAAGCAAAGCAAATAAACTATCATGAAAATGCCAGTGACGTAGTAGGGCTCAATGAAGTCCAGCAGTGGACTCACATTGGACTTGGGTCCATATTTTTCGGAACTCCGACACGAACCCTCGTGATTCGGACTCTGACGGTGGTGTAGCCAAAATCTGCATGTAGGGAGAGACTTGGGGTAAGGGTGTGGAGAAGCGTGTCCCCTCCCAACCGGGGAAAGGGTTCAGGGAGTGACTGTACCCTCCTCGAAACATTTTCAAACTTTTTTTGTGTGAAAAAGTGTTTTGGAGCATTTTTGAACTATTTTGAGTAACAAAGTAAGCTTCCAACGTGGGGGGGACGTGCGCCCCAGTTCCCCCTCACCCTATGGCTACGCCAGTGCTAACAGGGCTCGACTACATTACCGGAAAACGCCGGAAAAGTAGCCTACGTAGGGCCTACCTACGTCTAGCCAACGAACCGACTGACCTTCCACGGAAGTATAAGTCGGTTCCTTGTCGCCGTCGCTGTCCTCCGCCGGAATGGTGGCGTACTCGCATTCCACAAAGATGGATGACGGAGTCGGTGTTTTGACTCCTGCACCACTGGAAGCACCGGTAGTACCGCGAGCAATGTGCTGTAGACTCCACTTGCCCGTGGCATTGGGGTCGGCGTACTCGTACCCCCCGCTAGGGGGCGTCTGGGGCTCTATCTCGTCGTACTCATGGTAGGAAGGGGGTTTTGTGTCCGCGGAGGTCAAACGTCGCGCCACCTCGGTGGAGTATTCGGTGCTTTCCACTATTTCCTCGGTGGTTGTTTTTTGAACAATGACCGGAAGTCGACCAAATGGAATCGAGTAAATGGCGCCGGCGCCGGAGGACGCGTTGTTTTCCGCGGCTGAGAACGCGTTGTTGTGTTCACCGTGGGACACCGGTCTGATGGCGTTTCCACCAGGTTTGGGTTGGATGGCTGGGTGGCTTTCGGAGTGAAGCCTTCGTGACGGAAGGTCCGGTTTCTGCTTTGAGCTCGTCTCGGTGGAAACTGTTGCGGAAAATGTTGATGCGTCCTGAGATGAAACTGAAATTTGTGACAGAATTTAACAGATACACACAACGTCATCCAGGTTTCAGTAAGTTAAGGTTAAAATCTGATAAATTCTTATGATGTTGCAACCAGAGTTTATACAGACATCAACTAAGTCTTTCACTAACTTAACTAACTGAATAACTTATATACTTACAAAGCTGTTTTAACTACAGTATACAAAATGCTGCAAGGAGAACTTTACATGTGCAGACTTTAGTATGGTGAATAGTAAGTTTCGTCATTACAACTCTCCAAATGCACGGTATGTCTAGACAGATTGCTCACGACTGTACGTAAAATAGCCTGGCCAAAAGTTATCATGCCAACAGTGCCCCCAAAAGGGCCAAAAGTGTGTCTTAAGCTTCACTTGACAGGACTGGTGCGTGGTACGGTGGTGGGTGTAGGTGATGGTCTTCCTCCAGTTTTTGTCCACCTCACGGTAGCTATGCTCCCTCACTACCTTGTGATATACTAATACACTGCCCTATGGCTTGGTTTGGCAATGGATGTTGACCGTTGGTGATGAGCCTGGTGGAAGTGTATCAGTGGTCTTCCCCCAGACTTTGTCCACCTCACCTTAGCTATGTTCCTACACTACCTAGTGATACATTGATAAAAAGTCCACTAACGTGTGCCACGTGGTTTAGCGGTGGGTGTTGGTGGTGTTTCTGGTGGTTTGCTGGTTTTCTTGTTGTCTGAGTTTGAATCACGCAGTACAACCAGTTCATACTCACTCGGCACTGGCTCCACTGGAGTTGTCTAAAATAACAACAGCATATCTTATCTTACAATTTCAGCTATAGTTAGGCTTATGGGCACACATTATACACACTTGTCTAAAAAAACATCCCCTACATAGTCAACAGTTACTTGGAGAAAGACGCCCAGATTTCAATAATTTTTGGCAACTTGCCAACAAACGACAGCGAGGCTGGTACCAGATTGACGACAGAAACACACGGGTGTCGACAACTTGCCCAAGGTCGTTACCTGGCAGTGCACCGAGTGGGACTTAGAAGTCAAACCAGCAACCTTGTGATCACCAGTCTGACACGCTACCAAGCCACACAGAAATATAAACAGCATAGAAAGCACAGAAATAAACAAAAGCCTAAGAAACAGACAAAAAGTCGGACCGCGGGTGGTTTGCCAGGAAAATTGTAGTAGTCAGCGTGTTCAGTAGCACTTGTATTAGTTGCAGGAGGTTTTGGTGGAAAGTTGTAGTAGTCGGAGTGCTCCTGCATTAGATCCAGTTGACGTGAAAACATGGCGGCAACAGCATCATGCACGAACACATACTGCTCCTGTAACATTGTATAGAGACCACGCAATGATTACAAGGTCAACTCAGCCTTCCAGCCCTAATAGGTAGGTTAATCGAGTACCAGTCTGTCTCTTCGGGTTATGGCAGAATGCGTTCACCTGTGTCGAGTATCAGTTAACACTGTATTATCACATATGTTTAAAGGTGATGCTATGCAGCTTGGAGATGGGTTTTCCATAAACAGCTATAATGTTCAACCACCTCTGACCGTTATCGGACAAACATGTTGCCACAAGATGAATTTTCAGAGCTGTAACTGCATCAAAAAATATGTGTCCGGGGTAAAAGAAGGAAGAGAGAAAAATACAGAAGAGGGGAGTCAGATCCTAGGTCGACTCAGCCTTGACGATAAAATGAGCAGTAACTCATTTATGTGGGTTACGGAAGGTGGTGACCTCAGTACAGCTGACTGGGGCTGCCTAGCTGGCCGCTGCGTTAGCCTGTGTCTGCAGGCTGCACGTGGTGGCCGTGTGGCTGGCGGCTCGGGTTAGTGACAAAAAGCGCATTAGAGGCGTTGTACGCGAGATGCGCTATACAAATTGACACCTTTACCTTTTTACCTTTATCCTCTTGAAACAAATATCCCACCATGGCTTTAATTACTGCAGCAGTCTTTTGTACAAAAGTTTTACCTGCAGATAAACTGACCTTTTCCCTTCCCTTATTCGAGTCTTCACACCAAACTGCCGTATTTTGATGTACTTTTTTGCAGCCAACGCCAGCAAACACTTGAGCAAACTATGACGTAATATGGTGTAATGATATGCACAGACTAGAAAAAGTAATCAGTAAGAATGCTGACCAGTGATTGGACGATAGCCATGCGTTGTTTTCTCATCTCACCAATCACGTCATAGATCTGAAAGTCTGACTTCACCTTCTACAATAATTAAACGTTGTCAACAGAAACAGATGAGCAATAACACAGCAATCAAGCTGATCACACGTTCCAGACAGTCTCCCAATTTACTACAGACTGGACTTTCTTGGTGTTCTATCCAGCAAGTTACAAAACAATGGGATATATGGGATGCCAAACATGGGCCAAAAATGTCCCGTATTCAAAATCATTCCCTAGGATGAAACTTCGTAATAAGCCAAAAATGTTTCATAAAATACATCAACATCCTATCTCTCACCACAACATCTACAGTGTTCAAGTGCTGATATGCCCATATTATCGTATAGTTCACATAATCTCACTCTGGACAGTCAAGTCTGACGATTAAAATGCATTGCACATCTGTTTATGATATTCAACACAGAACGCTCTGTCAGTCAGTCATGCAATAAACAGGTCTTTTCAATGTGGTTTATCATATGTTAAAAAAGTTAAAGTTAAAGGTGTCAATTTGTATAGCACATCTCGCGTACAACGCCTCTAATGCACTTTTCATCACTAACCAGAGCTGCCAGCCACACGGCCACCACGTGCAACCTGCAGACACAGGCTAACGCAGCAACCGGCTAGGCAGCCCCAGTCAGCTGTACTAAGGTCACCACCTTCCGTAACCCATATAAATGAGTTACTACTCATTTTACTGTCCCACGGAGGGTAGAAGGCTGAGTTGACCCATGTATTATGCCTGGTTACACACGTGTGATAGACTCCAGCTCCAGTATACTCCAGACCAAGAAAAATGCACAGATGAATAATGTCAACTGTAATGTCACTTTGCTACTAATCAACTGGCGTTATTCCAACAGTACTAACCCTGCATTTGAGTATATGTAAACACATATGTCGGCAGATGAAAGCTGCGTTCGGCAGTGCTTGTAATTACGGTATATACCAATTTGCAACTGGCAAGTAGGCCTACGAGTAGAATGCGTTCGGTAATGTTGATCTATATATTGCCTGAAAGTAGGCCCAAAACTCCCGGAATGCACGTATCAATGTGCTCAATGTCAGTAATATACAGATAATCGGCAGACTGGTTGAAGATAACGCATCTAGCAAACTTTTGCAATGTTTCTAACCATATTTAGCTGCAAAATATCGGTCAAACGAAACAATTCGTTTGCCGCAGCCACCATTGCAAAGGTCAAGGTTGCGAAGTTGGTATTATTGTCACGCTGCTGAAAGCGACGAGTTTCAGAGTACTGAATACGAGTAAAAAGACGAACTGAAGAAAATATACGACTCGGAAGCTTGTACTTACGGTATTTACAAACATTACGAATGCAGCATAAGCCCACTGAATCACACAAAGTGAACTAGGTCAAACTAAGCACTATCAAAAGAAAAGCTTAACTAACCCCACACTTGAGCATGTTCCAAATGTAGTCGAGCACTATGATAGTTCCTGTTCTACCGCAGCCAGCGCTGCATGTTCAAACACACATCAGCACATGTTAACAATCTACATTGGGGGGCTTGTTCATAGTTCGTCCGTTCATCTGTCCCATAATAACTCCGAAAACTAAAAGTCGATTGTTCCATGTTTAGGTTACATTATGGGTTGTTAACCATAGCTTAACTTTAAAAACTCTCAGGTTAATGTCGTGCATAATGTGGCACACCATATTTTGCTGTGGAACAATGAAAAAGGTAAAGGGAGCCATGCCCCAGCTGGGGCGTAGGCAGGGTGCTCATCTCCCATACGTTGGCCGTTGAGCCTGTAGGTGGATAAACCACTTGAGTCCGTGACGCATATGACCAGTGCAACGCCAGACCTACGGTTA
>Ga0056128_1011295_pt1 | contig 11049 bp, 10 predicted proteins | sample WorMetLIZISLAND2_FD_71113 | JGI IMG/M metagenome (GOLD analysis project Ga0056128, IMG submission 71113) | Marine gutless worms symbiont microbial communities from Max Planck institute for Marine Microbiology, Germany - Olavius geniculatus... ... | reverse complement strand
TCATATATTTATGAAGCTCAAATCGACATATTATATATGCGAGGTTAAATGTCTAATTTAAATCTACAGAAATTGCGCGAGTGAGTTTGACGGTGGCCATGGACCTTTAATGGAGGCAGAAGCTCCTGAGATGTACTATCAGCACTGCACACATGACAATTAGCATCACTGTGCACTGATATTAATAGCACGTTGAAAACAAATTGATATTATCCACCATTCTCCCTCTCTCTCTCTTGCTTTTTGGGCTCAGTGCTTACCATTACATTGACCAAATGTCAATTTGTGCTGCTGTATAATGACCTTGGGCAAGTTTTTGTGGCTCAGTGGTGTAATGGTAACAGGCCGGACTGGTGACCGAAAGGTCCCAGGATCGACTCCGAGCCAGGGCACTGTCAGCTAATGACCCTGGGCAAGTTGTTCACACACATGTGCCTCTGTCACCGAGCAGTATAATTTGGTACCGGTCAAAGGGCAGTAACACTCTCTGGCTGGAAAGGTAACCACGGGCCTAGTGGAAAGTAATGGCAGCCTACCACCGGGTTTATGACTACGTCACCTGCGGGCTGTCTGCCTAGAGACCGGGATCAACTTTGGCCCCTACGCTCGTTAATGAGTACGGGATACCTTTACCTTTACCTTTATAGCAAAATTTTTTATGATATTTCCTTTTCCGACGTGCTGTTTGCTAATGATTGAAGTTAGATAGACATGAAATTAGGATAGTCAACAGATAGAATTGCGGGTTTGCAGTGGGCTAAATAACGACAGAGAAAATGTGCAAAATACAAGGAGCTTTGAGCTGAATTATCAGGACTCGAACCAGTTGGCTTGCTGATCAGCAGACAGTGCTAACATGGCTAGAACATGATGAAAATCACACACACGGGGGATTTCAAAAACACTCTGTAATTCACGGATAGATGTTAACAAATTTTCAACCGTTTTTCTCAGTTTTATTCTTATTTTTGTCATTGTCAATTGTACTACCCAATTCTCTGTATACTGGTAGTGCAATGAACTAATTTAGCAAAGCAATAAGTATCTCAGATACTATTTCTCGACTCCGACGACATACCGCCTATCCCATACCACGGACGAGAACTAACAAATATCGGTCTTTTATCCACTTTGCCCTGGCTAAATACCAATAACGTAAAAATATAAACATGTATAACAGCGTGTGCTCTGTTTTGGTGTATCTAGTAAGAAATATATATGTAGATGTGAACCGGACTTAAAGGAGGGTTGAGTGTGAACTATTTCGTATTTTATATGCTCTATTAGCTATGTGTAGTTGCTACTTTTATGCTACTTTTAGTATATTTTTAGCCATTGGCTATCGTTTTTATTAAACCCGAGTTGAGTTGAGAGTTGAGTTGAAGTATGAGATAAGATATGGGTGGTATGTGTTTGTTGAAATGTAACCATTAGCAGTTGTACCAGTAGGCCTGCAACTCGGCAGCAAATATTGGTTGCATATTTTCCGCCTATTTAGCAGAAAGTCAGCAGTAGATAGTGACTGCTGTGCTAATGTGTGAAATGAAATTATTGGACAAAATGTTTCTTTTGCATGTAAGCTGCTACTAGTGCTGTTGTACGTGTTTTTCTTTTTGTTAATTTTTGTTAGATTTTATGGGATATTTTGCTTCACGTCAAGGAACTTTTTTTTGACAGGTTTAGCAATTCATCTCATATGTTACAACGGCGCTACATACTAGTTGCTGTGTGCCAGGTAAGTTACAGCACTTTTTGTCCTAGTTTTTTTTCATAATATTCCTTCTGAAAGTAGGACAGTTCTGACTGCTATTGCCATTAGAGCCGTTTTCAAACACAGCTACGAGTTTATCCTTTGTTCTTGTCTGCATACTATGATGCTGACTGTTACCATTGTTCAGTAGGGGGTCGTCCATAAATGACGTCACGCTCCGAGGGGTGGGAGGGGGTTTACATTATTGTGACGACGTTGACGTAGGGGAGGGGGGTTAAAGGAAGTGTGACGTCACACACGTCACATCTGTGGAAAGGCACAATAGACAGCCAAATTCATGTTGCCAACTCGCCATATGTGTCAGGACGAGGAACATTTAGGAACACTGTGCTTAATTTCACACAATTTTATGCATTAAATTGACAGTAGACAATTTTCATAATGGATATAATTTTATATATTAGAATTAAAATATGCTGAAACTCATCTCTGTAATCTACACTACCGGCTGCCGGAAGGGGAGTTTAGACGGTTGTGACGTCATATTTGAAGGGGGTCCAGGGAAGTGTGACGAAGGGAGGAGGAGGGGGGTAAATTTTTTCTTAAAATTGTGTGACGTCATTTATGGACGACCCCTAGTTGCAATTAAACCTATCCTTAAAGGATGGCCAGGCTGAGTTGACCTGGGTGGTTGGTTACATGGGTGGTGGTTTAAATAATCTTACTTACTTACTTACTTGCTTACGTACCAAGATTGTTTATCAGTCCAAAGACAGTCACTCCTCCAGGTACTAACCAGGCCTGGCTTAGGGCGACTACGTTTATCGGCCACAATGTGTTAATCATTCGACCATCTACCATCTTTTATCTGTGATTGTTGTTGCTGTTGTCTGTGTAGATTTTATACAGGCTTAGTTATTTTATTGCATTTTTACGTGCGAGAGCTAGCATATAGTGCGTATTAGCTATCGTAAATCTGTCCGTCCGTCTGTCTCTCCGTCTGTCCGTCCTGGTGTCCTGAGCTGGTACCGTTCTAAGACCAGGTGAGATAGAGACTTCGAGTTTTCATCATGTGATAGCTTAGTATCTCTAGTATTTCGTGACAAAATTTCATGCCACTGTGTTAAAGGGGTCCCTTGAACAAGGGGGCGAAAGTGGGGCAACCCTTCTAAAAAGATGTTATTCTACCGCTGTTGCATTCGCACGGCGGCGCCACGCAACTAACTCGTCATGCTCTCGCCGATGTATATACATGGCAGTAAGTAAAATGTTGAACTTGATCGATTTTGAGCATCTGCAAATCGTTTTTCTATCCGTAGCCTATGCTAGAATTAAGACTTTCTCCTCAATCATTGGTAGATATTACGACGACAACATAATTAATGTTAAGACACTCAAGTTTTTGCCGAACATGAGGCAACTAATCGATAAAAAGACATTGTTTTGCAGCTATTGGCTTGCTTAATGTGAAAATGGTTGCAGATAGGCACACAACAAGCACTGGCGACGACCTTCTTAGAAATGTCAACATCAATGACCTTGAATGACCTTTAATCTTCACAATAGGGGGTTTTAGTGAATTTTTTTTTGCAATTTTGGGCTGCGACATGCATTTCAAGACTGAATTACGCCAAAATGGCTGGAGATAGACCAAAGATATAGACCAAAACAACCTGCATATGAAATTTTCAGCATGAAATGTAGATTTTAGCAGTCCAAGTTCGGACCCTCTAGATTTAAGGACGCCTGCGCCTGCAGGTGTCAAAGAGGGGTACCCCTCTAAAAAGTGGTTATTTGTCCTTTGTTGGCTTGTCTAGCGTGTTGCAGATAGGCACGACAATGCTGCTTATCATAACAAGCACTGACGACGAGCTTCTTACAAATGTCAACATCAGTGACCTTGACCCCTAAAAATATTGATTTCAAGTGATTTTTTTCGATTTTTGGCTGCAAAAGAGTGAATTGCAACGAAATTGATGGAGATAGATCAAGATTATTTGCGAACAGGAACTGCCATAGGCTCTCATGCATCTCATGGGCATTAGCTCAGATTTCTTGTATTTTATTGTTGGATTTGTCAGCTCCAGTAGCTTCTATTCCTATATCTGGTGGGCGCAGTTTGCACCCAGTGAAAAATGGGAAGGGGAGCTTTCTTTAGGGTGTAGATGAAAACTTTTATTTTTCACTGGGCAATCTACACCCTTAACGAAACCTCCCTCTTTTTTTCAATTTACACCCTAACAAAACTTTTTTCTTAGAGAGAGGAGTGAGACAAAAGGGTGAGGGACTTTGAGTCCGAAAGTGGGGGGGGGAACTTGAACCCAAAAGTGGTGGGGAAGTTGCACCCGATGTTGATTTCGGATTTGGGGGGAGGGGATAGAAGCCACTGGTCAGCTCCACTGTCGGTTGTCTTTGTTGGACATTATCGTTATCGTTGTCATCTCTGTGGTGTGGTCTAGGTTGTGATTTTAGTCACGTCAGTATTCAATCTATGGTACTCATCACACGCGATTGCCAACAGTTCACGGCTGCCCGAACTGAATCAGTTTCTCAGCTGGGCTATTCTCGGTAAATCATCTCTCCCTTCACTTCGCGATTGTACACCGTGTCCCAAAAAAAACTGGTACACCAAGCTCAATCGGTAACTTTGTGAATTCTTAAGGATTTTCAAAATTCTTTCACTGGCAGAGTCTCCGGAAAATTTGTGCTAAGACTGTCATTAATGATCCCACCACACCAAAAATGCGTCGCGGCCCTACCTTGTAAAACACAAATGCTGTAAACTAGCATGTTTTGTGTGCGATGATCCAGTCTTGCTCAGTTATGGACTACCAGAGACCTTGTGTAATGGCATGCAGCAGTAAGAGAATCAAATTGAGTTACATCAGTTTAAACTGCAGGATCGGCAAATATCACACTGGCCTAGTCCAATTTTAATGTGTACTTGGTGTACCAGTTTTTTTGCATATTGCGTCGTTTTGATAGATTGCAGTATGGATCTCGTCTATCTACCTGTCTTGTATGGACTCCACTAACTTAGTGCGCAACCCCGACAGACCTCAAGGTCGATAAAAACTCTTGTAAGCTTTAGCAAACTTCAAGAAAAGAAACCGGTGGATATCACACAAGGTGTCTAACGAAATAGTGTAGTCTCCAAGGATTTGCTTTTGAGGAAGCATTAAAGCACTGCATTGGGCAATGAAATGTAGCGATGTGTCCTCATTCTCCTGATAGAGGGGTCATGTGCAGTTCTGGAGCCCGATTCACAAACATTGTCGTAAGACATGTCGTAAGACATGTCATAAAATTGTCATAACTCATCATTTAAGATGTCATAAGATTATCTTACGACATGTTGTAAGTGAATTCACAGAATTTATCTTTAATGATCGTAACTTTTTCACAAAGGTATCTTGTTGTCACGGTAACTATGGTCGTCTGCGAGCTGCTGACTAGTCAGTAAGTAAAAGCGGTCATTTAGAGTTAAATTTGTAATGTTTTAATTTAGAAATTTAATATTCTGATTACACAATTTCGAGTACATGGTGTTAGCATAGGTGCTGATTTATTTTTTTTATTTGTTCAGATATTTTTATTTATTTATTGTTTTGATTTTTTTTTTTAAATTTTTTTATAGTTTATTAATATTTGCTAGTTTTTAGAGACAATAGGCCTGTTGAAAGCTGTACTAGGGTGGGAGAGGTAAAGTATTTGAAGCATTTCTTGACCGTGGCAAGCTGTGCTTCACTCTCTAGACAGCGCATGGTAGTGATTGCGTTAGCTATTTAACATTTAGCTACTACATTGAATAGTTGTATAACCTACAACGAAAGAAAAACAGTCTGCACCAATCACCGATGGACAGCGGTGAACTATGCTGTTTTATTTTGATATTGTGGTACTATTAAGTATTGCGATATTTGAGTCATTATCATTAATTCATTTTTCGCACCGCACAACACTACGCTGTATTATTTTTTATTCTATGTCCGTTGTCAAGACTCAAGATATGTGTTTACATGGCTACGACATAGCAACGGTCTATTGCCAATGCAAAACGCTGTTTATTTATCCATTAATTAATTTATCCAGCAAAAAAACCACACAAAACAGATATAGTATAAATGTGACATTTCTAGATTACGAGTATAATTGAATTGAAAGTCTTATAAATAGATACAAAGAAGTTTTTCTTGTTGGATGATGGTGGAATCGTATAAATTGGAATGTCATAAGACACCTACAAAGTGATCGTAAGATTTTTGTCGTAAAATTGTCGTAAGATGTTTTGTGAATTAGCACATTGGCGTGTGTGTGCAAAATGTCATAAAATTGTCCTAAAATTGTCCTAAGATGTTTTGTGAATTTCCCCCCTGGCTTACACCCATAATATAGAGGTGTTGGTTGAGACCTGCATGGTCAGTAAGTATGCCAGCTAGAATTCGTAAATCCTTCCTAGAAAGTCTAAGAGCATATCAAGCTCTTGCAAGGTCAAAACCGTGTAACAAGTACTTAGCCTGTCTGTTGCCAGATAGTTCCTGCCACATTCTGTTTTGTTCATGTACAGTCCATGCTTTACTGATACCAACAGATGGTTCAGGACCAGTGAAATAAGAGGCGGAGACCTGTTTAGCAAGCGCATCCACTTTCTCATTCTCTGCAATTCCACAGTGTCCCGGTACCCAAATGAGTCGGAGACTGTTAAAAATTGCTAATGCCTTTAGTGCCAGCATGAAAACGCGAAGACCAAAAGTGGCATGACCGTTGCCCACTGCAGCAGTAACTACGGTGCCAGTTTTAGTTCTAAAGATCAAAGGTCAAGGGTTAAGTTAGGTTTGGGAACTTAGGGTCATGCAGATCTGCGTGGATGCCTGCATAATATGGCAGCACTTGGTCAACGTATTTTTTTATTTATCATTGTTGCCTTATTTGAAAGTCATTGTATTACTTGACAGTCGTTTGCCACGTTTTTGTGGCATCACGTTTTCGGAATATTACGTAAAATGAAATGTGCAGTTCTGTGCAGCAATGGCAAATTGCTGGTTGTCAAGTTTCCACTTTTGAGTAATAGATTTTGTTGTCACTGCTTTGGGAAGAATGGCAGAACAATGGTCGTCTAGTAATATGCCAATCGTGGTACGTGACATTGTGGTGCGCCATTTTGGTGCAACTGTTATGACACTGCCATTACGGCGCTGGGATGATCCGGTGCTAGGGACATTACGGCGCCGGACGTTACAGTGCTGAACACTGAGACCCGGCAGCCAGTAAATCCAAGGCTGTCTAACCTCCCTCAGCACCAGTAACTGAAACTAAAACTGACACTGAAATGATTGATTTCAGTAAAACTCATACTGAAACTAATACTGAAAAGATTTTTAATACTGATACTATATAAATATAGAAATGATCACGAAAAAACTTTACTGAAACTGTAACAGAAATGATTTCGAAAACTGATAATGAAATGATTGGTTGCCTTTGCCTGAAATTTTTTCAGCATGCTTCAATTATTTACTTATTTACTGGCACCAGTAGCAGTTTCCAGCTTTCGCCATTTTCCAATCCAATTCTAGCATCACAACCTCACGGCTCTGCGACCGCAGGGTCAATGCTCATCACCATTTCCTGCTCTGAGCTGGCAGCAACTCCAGACACCGCTCAGTTATATGAATGGTATAAGCCACACCTCTCCCGTATATTGCCTTTGCCTGCTCAGCAGTTAAGCCAGTGTGGAATTATACTGCTTGGTGACAGAGGCACACAACAGTCTGCCGGAGTCGGTCCGGTCGTCTCCGTCGTTGCAAGTTTTCCGCAGCAGACTGAAAACCGAACTTTTTGCCCGGTCTTACAGTCATGACTAACAACATCTCATTGCACTGACTACTATTACGTGACTTCACTGTTTAGGCTTTACGTGTCTTTGTAGTCTTAGGACTGAACGCTACGCTAAAGTTAATTCATCCTTCATCATCACCATCATCATTAACTTGCCCAGGCCCGGGCCCGGCGTAGAGTAACTTCGTTTCAGCCGAAACGCGTTACCAACTACGCCTCGCCACCACCAACAATGCTATTGCTGCTACTGCTGCTGATGTATGCTGTATGCTGTATCTAGTGTCGGCATTCCTGATGCCATTACTCAGTGACAGTCGAGTTCTGCCAAGACTCATTGCCATCAAACTCGCCTTTCTACCATCTTTTCTTCTGCTCAGCATTACGTATCCTTTAACATCTATACGTCAGCAGTGTATAATATTTAGTAGTTACTGTTGTTGATTCTGTAGTAAGCTTACTGATTGCACTACCGGTGATATTTAGTATTGATAATCTTTATTCACCAACACAATGTGGTAGAAAACAAAACAAAAATATGTAAAACAGTTACTAGGCTATAGCATATCACAGACACACATAACCTTAACTATAAGACTATTCTAACAGCTTAATGTATAGCGTTGAAGTTCAAGTTCGTTTACAAATTTCTGAAGTTTTGCCGTGTTTTGCCAAAATGTCGTGATTTTTGCTTCTTACAATCATATTTTGTTCTTCATCAGCATAAATTGAAGTTTATTGCATCACTATAACACAAAAAACATTTCACTTTTGCTTCTCAAGTTGAAAGCAGTTTCCCAAAGTTTCTGAGCTTCTTGCATGATACTTATCCATTACGGGGAATTCCGTTGATGTGGAACGCAGTGTCAGCCAGTAAACATCACTTAATGCTCCACAGTGATAAAATTTTACAGACGAAAGTCTTGCACCACATGTAGCAATGGTCTTCAATGCTGAATGTTGAGTTTTATAGACTGCATAATGGTTTTCGTGCCTGTATTTGATGTTGTGTTTCCGCCGTCATTTTTGCAACTTTCACAGACGTTTGCCGTGATTTTTACCATTTTTCGGCCGTGATTTTCTACTGTCCGTGGACACCAGGTCTACCTACATGGGTGAGACCGGTAAAGCATCTCGGTATACAGCCAGCCACCCAGGTCAACTCAGCCTGGCCATCCCTCCATGGGTAGGCGCATTGATTACTAGTGACAGAGGGACATTAAACAGGCACACCGGGCGATGCACTGGCCCCGTATCCGTGGCAGTGTGAACTGGGGTGCGGTTGAGGGCTGACAAAATGAAGATCACCACTGCTTTGTGGGCCTTCTGGCTTAGGAAAGACTTTACGATTCTATGTTTGCTTAACCTCATTGCCTGAACGTAGCTATGAAGGGCTGTTCTACATCTGTTTGTGTTTTCTGATGTTCTGTTGGTTGGAAATGGAAACGCAGCAAAGCATCCCAACCAATCCACTCAACAAGGTTTGCATTTCTTAACATAACGCATCCACTTTGACCCTTATATCAGAATATTTTGGTTTTTACCATTTACGCGTGCGACCAGCTGATTCATGCTTGTACTTTTTAAATTTTCGTCTTGGCTTTGGACCAGAATTGCTCAGACAAATGTATTCTTTCAAAACTTTTTGATACACTACAGCTATGCAGTAAAGCACATTTATGGCACGCATGATGTGCTTGTTCGTCTATCCATTTGTCTGTCTGTCTGTTCGTAATGGATATATTGTGGCAAATGGGTACAATTTGGGTGAAAACATTTCACACGACTAATTTGCCCTTTGTCGAGGCTCTATGCGGACAAAATTTGGGGGATACATTGCAAGGCGAGCATTTTCAAATTTGTGGTTGAATGGAGGGGTAGGAAAAAATGTACGTTTTTCAATGGAAAACTGACCATATCTCGGAAACAGTGAGAGATAGGGCCAACCGGCCAAGGTTACTATTTATCACTGATAGTTAGTGGCATACGTCTTTTCAGATGACATGAAAATCATTGATCTTGGATGACCTTGAAGGTCAGTACTGCAACAGGAACTGTATAGGCTACATCTTTTGTAGCGACAGGTGGGCTTTTTCGTTTTACATCCCCAGATACAGGTAATGTACAGGTGTTTGCCTTTCGTGTCAGTGTAAAAATGTTTGTTCAGCTGGAGCGTCTGGATTTCGCGGAAGGTCCATCATTGGACAGCAGCGCTCCTCGCAAGCTGGTTCTCAGTGACTTGCGCTGTGCCTACTTCTTTGTATCCTTGAACAATTATTGCTGTCATATTGTCTCTCTTGTTGACTTTTTTATTCCGTCATTTTAGTCAGTCTTGTCACTTGTTGCGAGTTTTTTTGGATTTGAGTGAAATTTATTTTCTAGTTACTGGTCGATGAGTGCCGTTCTGACCTGGTCCAAGGTCAAGATCAAGGTCAATGAGACCTTGGAAGTTAGATATTTTTCTGCCTTTTCCATCGTTTCATATGTGAGCTTGCAAGCGACCACTCATTTTTGAACTGTGGGACAGAATTTTACTGGGCAAGATTTTTGATAATTGTCGTAGTTTTTTGGGTGACATGACTTGGAACTTTGGAAGACAATTACAACATGAAGATCGAGTCGACCATCGGTCCCACTCGAGGCAAATTTTTTTCATGCCTTCTTCATGTGTAGCCAAAACGTACTGAGCTTGCGGGTGGGGGGAATGTACCACAGTCTAATGCAAATCAGCTTTTCCTGTTTTTGCTGCTAAGTTGTGGAACGCACTGCCGGGCGACATCACATCTGCTACATCACTTTTAACTTTTTGACATAAACTGAAAACATTTTTATTTCATCGATCTTATGGCGCATGACTGTTTTGAACTCTCTGTGTTTTTTGTCTTAGCGTTTTATTTTTTTGGTTATCATTTTCTAGTGTTTCTATGTGTTTTTATCGTGTTGTAACGTGTTCTTGAAGTGCGGTTTGCACTTATACCATGCTAATCAGTTCGTAGTGATGATGATGATGATGATGATCTTTTGTTTGGATTGCTTATTAAGTCTTATGTCATAGACAGCGTTGGGCATGAGTTAAATCAGATGAGTTTCAACTCGCGAGTTAACTCAGCTATTGTGAGTTGTGAGTTTGAGTTAACTCACTCCAACACGTGTGAGTTATGAGTTTGATTTAATTCAATATTTGTGCGAGTTGTGATTTTAATATGTCTCCAAAATCAACTTACTCCGTAGTAGCAGTTTATGGTTAAAATTACAAATAAACAGCAAATCAACGCATTTTGGGGCCAGATGGGGTCGAACATGATAAGTCTAACTGGACTGCACCAGTTATTTTCGGTTATTACTGTCCATACAGAAGTGTCATCATATCTCGCTGATCGGTCGTTAACAAAGATAAATGTACAAAACATCAGTTTATACACTTGTTAACAGCAACATTTAAGGACTTGCACATCGAAAACAGCAAAAATTACAAAAGGTGATATTGCCCGCATCACACTGAC
>Ga0056128_1011293_pt1 | contig 11052 bp, 4 predicted proteins | sample WorMetLIZISLAND2_FD_71113 | JGI IMG/M metagenome (GOLD analysis project Ga0056128, IMG submission 71113) | Marine gutless worms symbiont microbial communities from Max Planck institute for Marine Microbiology, Germany - Olavius geniculatus... ... | reverse complement strand
GGGGTAGAGTGGAGTTTACTGGGCGCCATAGGAATACATTGCGCCTATTGTTTCACATATATACCGTATAACTACCAATAGGGTTAGGATTAGGGTTAGGGTTTAGGGTTAGGGTTAGGTGTATTCCTATGGCGCCCAGTAAACTCCACTCGTCCCAACGGTTGAACCGCACCCAGACCGGAGTCGAATATAATAGGCTACTGCATGCATACATACAAACGCGACAGCTATATACACGGGTGCACGTATAGTTAAAACAACGGCCTGTCAGTCGGCCTGTAATATACTGACGTCGTTGTTATATGGACTTTGACAGCGACATCTGTTAGTCTTCATGGTCGCGTTACGAAGAAAATTTGAAAGCGAAGTGGCTGCCATACAGCTCTGCGGCCAACGATCGGCGACTGCTACAGTGTAGGCCTATATAGAGCCTACTAGAGTCGTTCTGCAAGACGGTGTGAGATAAAGACTGTAAGCTTCGGTCCGACCACCTCGGCACTACGGTGACCTGTTGTTTTAGAACGCAGGGCCGCGGTCATCGTATAGCGTGACCGTGGCTCGCACTGCGTATAAGATAGCCCGATAACACCCACTTTGTCCGATAAACGGGACTCCATGCTAACGAGAATGCTAACGAAACCTATGCAGGCAAATGTCGACTAACACGGGCATGTGCATGCAGCCATGGAGACAAACTGCTACAGTTATTAGTCAGACTTATTATGCTTTAATCTTTCAGGAAATTTTTGAATACGTCGTTTTATGTAGCCCTTGCTAGAAAGAGTTCTCGGAAATGAGGACGACGAACGAGTAGGTCACAATTGCGTGTAAACACTGTGAACAGATATAGTCTAGTAGTTAGTTGGCGTTAAAATTAATAACAATTTCATGCTTTCAGTTAGCTTTCTGTCTGTTAACACCGGCACAACTAACTACCGGCAGGGCATATGTCTTTTTGGATTGATTATTTTTTTGCGAGGCGCATGAACTGGTCATGCCTTAATCTGTTAAGACAGCTCGTTAGCATTTAGAACCCCGCACGTTTTGTCGCAGTTATTTACGATTCATTTACATATATGCAACACAGCGGCGTGCATTCGTCCGTCACGCCAGCAGCAGCATTTCACAAACACGTTTAATTTAACATTCATCGTCGCTCGCTGCTGTGTGTATGTATGCCCAGTCGCCATGTAATTTACTGCCTTAATGTCGCTGCGTCCGCGCCGGATTTAATGGCGCACCGTTTAATTATATGCACGGCCAGGTCGAAATACGATATATTAAGAGTTCGCATATACATTCAACGTTTCCACGACTGTCTGTGCAGTGTAATACATGCGTGGAGCAATGAATGGGCCGCGCTGTGATAGCAGGCGCGCCGTCGTGACGTGTCAAAGGGGTATGGACGTAGATATGGCAGCAGCTGTGGAGAGCTCTGAGCACGAGAGTTGGGTCTGGAATTCTGGTGGATTGTATGCAGGACGGACAGACGCTCTCTGGGCCTGGCTCTACGTTACGTAACCATCGGCTCTCCGACAGCTGCGCACAGTTGTGCTGCGTGCATCAAAACGAAATGAAATTCTGCGTTATATAACAGCTAACCACACGCTAAGGCTGGCTAGTTATGCATGACGCAGCTGGCAGGACTGCGTGGTGGTCAGTTGCGACAAACACTCGGCGGACTCCGACAGTTTTAATTACGCTCGCAAACGGCGCTGCCAACTGACGAAACGTATGAACGAATAGGCCTACCTCTTGGTTGTTGTCAAGCACGCACCTGCTGACGTCACGATGACGTCACATAAGACGTTTATGATCGGCTGTTTAGCGTGATATTGTGTCTGCATGATGAGGCATCTCCGGTGGTTCTGAGTAATACGAGTGCTCCTATGCACTGCAGTACTTGAGATCAGGCTGACTACAGGCAGCCATTCAATACCTGACACGTTTTATGACATCCGTGTCAATCTTACGCCGTACGCCCCAGGCTGCGAACTCTGTTATCTCGGGGGAATCGCACGTCCAGTTTCATAAGCTAGAATTAACGACAAGATGAAATAAATAGTTTCTTTCTGCTCAGCGAGACGCAGCTCTGCCGCTGTTTGCTCCATAGCAGTGTCGTAAAGTTGTCACGAATGAAAATCGCCGCCAAGTCACGCGTGGCAGATCCATTGTGCTGATGTATAGTTGTGTTCACTGTTCAAACAGCTAGTTGTAACCTATAGAGTTGGAATTTATTAAGAGCTGTGGATTGATTGGAACTTAAGAAATGAGTAGAAGTCGATAACTTGTTTCATGAAATTTTTATGGGTGTTGAGAGCAGTGGCGTCATTTCAGTAAATCCTTGTGGGGTCTCAGTCTACATAACGTATTGTTCTGGCAGCAGTGGCACTATTTTAAATTTACAATTTACAGGAACAAACTAAAATCATAAATCTTTGGGGTCCATAGACCCCTGTAGCTCCCCCCCAAATGACGTCTTTGGTTGAGGGTGGCCGAATTATGGAGTTATTAGGACAAGTTTCTCCTGGCCAACTCAAGCACGGTGGATCCAGAAATTTTTTTTTACATCATTATGTAGGTTTGTATTTAACACAACGATTAAAGGCTACTGTATGCAGCCAGTAGTAAAGCAGTTGTTTTGCAAGGTTTAACTAATTTATGGTCTTCCACAATAAGTCACTTTGTATCTTTATCTTTGAAGCTGCATTGGTGTTTGGTGCGTGGGAATGTGTAATTTTTAAAGATGTAGGGAGCTTAATGCTTTTATGGTAGAGTGCAGAGACATAAGCGATAATTGGAAGTGACTTTTACATTGCTCTGGCATTGCATGCCTGAAGTTATATGACGCTCTTGTTGAGTGGTTTGCGTTGTGTCTTTCGCTTCAATTTGCTGTTTCATAATCTATGCGATTTTAATTATTAAAATGTGCCCCGGGAGTGTAAATATGAAACCGTTCTCTTGTGTTTGGAGGACAACGCCCAGTCTGCAGTGAACAAGTGCTTTGTCTGTTGTGGTTTTTTTACTGTACAATAACTCACTCGTTATGTATTAAGCTTCTGTTGACGCTGTAAGATCTGCGATTCACTGACATTCGCCCCCTCTCCGCGAATGGAAACGTCTCTTGGACAATTTTCCCCTCAGACAATTTCCTCCTGAAAATGTGCTGTAGGTCTGTTTTACACAAAAACTTTGTTAAAATTAACGTTCATAAATTGCAACTTGTTTTACGTTTGTAGTAGTGTAATGAACTTCCCTCTTCTGTAATCGACAGTGCATTTGCGTCGACTACAGTGAAGCAGCTTCTAGAAAATACAGTGAGCTATACCAGAAAATGTCGCTTAACTATATTGTTAGTCGGATAAATGAACTATCGAGAGCGATATCGGGAGATTTTTTGTTTGTGGGGTTATTGTTCGGGGAGGGTATTAGCTCTGCTGTCTGTGGGGGCTAATTAGCTCCGCGGTAGCGGGCCATAGAAAGTTTAGGGGAAGACACACTCAATACTGTATACAATTCTGATTAGATTCTGCTTTATTCTACACAAATGTGAAGCGACTGTGTTCGCTTCCACGTCACGACAGCGACTGACAATATAGCGATAGCTGCCGAGTTGCTGCCTGAGTTAATTAGTTGGGTCTGCTCAATGTTAAACTACGTCATCTCTTACCAATAACATAACGTAGTCCTGTCAAGGGTGAATATTTGGATATTGTGTTCTGCGTTACTGTTAACTGTTCCTGCAGGCTAAACTCTATGCAGACGACTTGCTGAAAACATGTGATTATTTTTTTTGTTAAGTTCAATTAGCGCTGTATTTCGTCTGTGAGGATAGGCGCCTATCAGTATGTTTTTGACCAGTCTTGGTGGAATTCGACCTTAATGTTTCTTTGCCGGTAGATCCGAGAGAGCAAATTATGAGCATGTAATAACGAGTGCAGTTCAGTCAGCGGCTCAAGTTATGTTTTGATGTTTTCGCTGCCGACGCTGGCGCACATAAACATCATCAGAACGCGTCTGCTACTATTCAGTTGCCGACGACGCGAGTCGGTCCGTTATTGTCCATGGGCTGAGTTGCAGTGCAGGAATATATTACACTAAGTAAGTACGTTCGTTCATGTTTTTAATCTCGTTCACAATGCATGCAGCTTTGAAGTCTAGTAGTAAACTCTACTGTGATCCGCTTTCACGGTTCGTTGCAGTATATTCGCTGTTTTTTGCTGGCCAGAAGTTACAAGAAGCATGCATAAGTTTCTACGATATAGACCATACAGTGCAAAAAATTTCAGCGTGCGTCTAAAACTAACTAGTAACCAGTTTAGTCCGTCACACAAAACCAACCACTTGAGTTAAAGATTAAAAGAACTGAAAAGAAAGTAACGACAATAGCGGACAGACGCCATATATTTGCTGTGCATGTGCATCGTTAGCGTTGTACTGCGGTACTATGAGCTGTTTGCTAAATGGTTTTTCCTGTCGCGCTGTTTTAGTCGACAACAAAATACTTATTTGGTTCGAAGTCGAACGTACGTTGACATTGCGCCATGATGGAACTATGCTGTTGCTGTCAGTTGCCATGCAGAGCTCATAGAATTGTAAACATGTTGTCCCATACTTCCGCCAAGAAAATGACTGTAGACGATCCTACGCTTTAGTATGATTGCATAACAAAAGAAAATTGTCAAGCCTTGCTCAGTGTTAAGTACTGCCCGCTGGTAGCCGCATAGCCGGGGAGTAATAAAGTGGCGCCATCTACCGAATGATATTTCGTGACTCCAGGACGACTCGTTCAAGCAATATCATGTTCGCAAAAACACGCAATGAACTCATGTAACCTTGACTTTTTTCTATGACCTTGATATTTAATTGAGTTCTAGAGGTTATCATGTTTCATGTTCGTGCAAAATTTCGTCAACCTAAGTGCAGTGGCTCATCAGTTATGGTGTTGACAATGGTTTGACGATGCTGAAAACAATTCTGCCGTCGCTTTCAAGTCGTAAAAAGCATTGTTTCATCGTATTTTTTGTGAATACGCTTGGCTAGAAAAATGCAACATTGTTGCCGTAAAGTCGTAGATGACAAATGGTTCTGGAGCGCTAATAACGCAGAGCAGGCATGCGTTCACGGCTGAAACGTCGTCATAGTATAAGCTATGTGATAAGCGCCGCCGCGGCAGCGATAAGACATGGCGTTTGGTGGGAGACTAGCTGCACTGTAGGTGGTAGTGGCAAGCGACAAGGTGTGTGATGGTATCAGACGTCGATGACCGACAGTATCCAGATGTACCTCCGTCCACCATGTCCACTGCGATTTCGTCAGTCCTGGGTCCTCCAGCCACCCACGATGTTGTCGTCAGTGCCGTCAGTCAGTGTTTATGACCACATTTCCCTCTCAGCGTATTTACGTTAGCAAATGAAGCCGTTACGCACGGACGCACATTCAGCCCGCCAGTTATGACTTCACAGCGTGATGTCTGGGACTTTGCGGCTCTGCGTCGTCAGGTAATTGCTATAGCGCCGCTTATACACAACTCGTGACCAGCAGCGCTTTACAATCCTTTTTTCAGAAGTGCCAGCTGATTGGCGTGAGTTCATTATGCCGTCGTCCATTGTTCCCTTTGAAGGTGGTGTAGGCCTGTAGCTGTTTGTTGAAACCCATCGCACAACTACTGAACGTCACCTGCCGTATGAGATCGCAGAGTGTTACCTGCCACCCAACACTGGTGAACGCGCCCGACTTAACCCCAGCCAGACAGGATGGTACTCGATTTACCATACCCTCAGCCATGGACTTCTCAATTGAGCGGTCCGTGCCTCAGTACACCGAAGGGATGAAAGGTTGAGTTGACCTTGGTGTTAGTTATATACAGAGATGGTTCATCTGTCCGTCGACAGTCACCCATCCGAGTAGTAGCCACCTGATAACGACCCGACCGGGAGTTGAACCCACAACCTCTCGATCGTCAGTCCGTTGTATACCCTACCGTTTCGCTACCAAGCGAGCAATTGCCAGTCGTCGCTACAATTAGCCATATAGCCTGCTAGGTCTTTTTTTCCAGTGGAACGTTAACTACTACCTTTCTCGTTACGATGAAAATAGGAGGATGAGTTGCTCTATAAGAAAAGACCTCTGCTTAGAAATGATTCGGGTGAGCGTCGAACTGCTTAGGTGCGAATCCGATGCTCTACCATGAAACCATGAAGCACCTCATCAAAATGATTCTTGCGTTTTTTGAAGACATTTTACTGAATGTTGTTCTGTCGTTCGAATATGGAAGCAAACTGACTGATGCGATTTGATAGCCTATTTGTAACATACGACACGACAGAAGCCACGAGCGTCGCGGTTTGACAGAGCTTGTTTCAACTTTGAATCCGCGTCATTCTTCGTAACTTGACGTCGCATAGCTGGAAGGCGAATAATTATTATACGGTAGCGATAGATCTGCTGCAACTGAAGTGTGGTAGGTGCGAGTTTAATTGTATACCGCATCATCTGTGTGCACGGTTGATTAATGATAAAACGCGGTAATCCACTGGGCTTGTAACCGATCTGCAGATGTCGATTCTGTGGATTATTGAAGATCGCGTTGACGTGTGACGTCCGCATTAGGTCCGCGCTTGTAGCCGGCGGAGAATTAGCGGACGGGAGTTCAAAGCTATCTGACCACCGCCGCCGCTGCAATGATGATGATGTCGGCAACTGGGCATCAGATGTTGCTTTTGCTGGTCCGGGCATGAAAGAATGATCTCAGTGACCGCTACGTGCAACACTCAGCGAGGGCATGGACGCTCCTTCCACGTGGCGTCGATGAAACTCGGCCGGCAAGGCTTGTGCTCTTCTAATAACGACCCGCACCTGTTGACGGAAACGCGTCGTGAACCCCGCCACACATCAAACCAGCCGTGTATTAACAAGCGAGCCAGCTAGCCGACAGGTGCCCCATTATAGGATTGACCCACAGAAAAGTCTCCCCCGGCTGACAATTTACCGGTAAAAATTCGCTCCTCCCGGCGGCCGCCCGGACAAAGCGGATTTTTGCCGGCAAAGTGTCGGCCGGGGGAGACTTTTGTGAGGGAGGGCGATCCTATAATGGGGAGAGACTTTTTGTGGGCCGGTAATATTTTAATAAGGGGGCGACCGGCAACGTATCAATTCCCTGATTCTTTTCCCTGGCGGATTTTCGTGGGGGAGACGTATTTATGTGACACCGGCGCAGAGCCGTGACTGGCACAGGCCGGGAGAGACATCAACGTGTGCGGTCGATGACGTGATGTCCGAAGCTTCTTCAGCGCCGCCGCACCGGCCGCGATGATAGCAGAGGCGTGGGAGAAGATGCTCCGTTCGTTCCTCCCTTCATCTTGCCAATCGGACGCTGAATTTATGACTGGCTAGTTGAATTGTCCGACGACTGGCTTGCATTATACCCGACCGGCCGGTGCGGCTCGCCCCGTTATGTCGTGAAGAACCAGTGCGCGCGGGCTGGCGAGTCGATGATCGCATCCAGATTGATGTCGGAACGTCGGCGTGATGAGAGTTCTACGGCTTCCGTCCATCCGACGTGCGTCTTCTTCGTTCTAGCTGCTGAGCCGATCCGTCGTCGAGCGAATCCGACTGTCTGCGGCTTCGGCGGCCAGCCGCGCGTGCAAATCAAGACCGGAATTATATATCTATCTTATCCATCGGTGAATGCGTCTAATATGTTTGTGATTAGTCGGGGCTGCGGCACGCGTGTGAGTGCACGGCGCGTGTGATTCGTGCTCGCCAACAATCGCGTCATTGATGGCGCTCGCTGCTGCTGCTGCTGCTGAGTTTATGGCATGCGTCCGTTATGTACACGCACGGCTGCTGCGCACTCACTCGTGAAGTTGCGGGCAGCAAACTTCGCACAGTTGACTGCTGCAAGAATCCCGTCAGAACTCTACATGCCAGCGTAAATACCAAAATGCAGCCATCGTCTTAGTAACTCGTTCGTTCTTTCATTCATTCATTGTTAATTAGATAACCTATAACTTTTTTGGAACACAAAAGGAGAACAAATACGCAAACATTTTAATCGCAAATCTGTTAGTTACAAAAGAAGTACACCGCCTGCTCAAGAAAATGTTACACAGTTTACGAGTTTCTGTGTTCGGTGGATGACAGGCTTTTTTTCAGTTGGAAAGAGCGAAGGTTGAAAGCAGCAGACTGCTTAGTTTGGAAATAACATGAAAGATGGACGTTTCATTTGTGAAATGGCACTGAACGTCGGATACCTGATATCATACATAAATGGTAATGATGAAGATGATGATGAACGATAGCCGTGCAATTGAAGATGAATTCTACACAGGTAAATGACTGACTATCAATATTATTGCAGGTCCTGCTGTAGTCGTGTGATTTCAACCCGGTGGCCGTCCATCTCTGGATGGTCGTTGGCTTTCGGCTAGCACATGGTGCAGGCATTAGATGCATGGTGTTGGTGGTGGCGACGGTGTGGAATTTACGGCCGTAATTACACGTTGCCCGGCTGCGCCCGGCGCGCCCGTCTTATGATTAATGTCGACATGGATTCGGCGCTCAGCGTAATGAGCTTATAATGTGTTGTAGTGCTCGTTCGCTCGTTGCTTCATGGTGCGTTTCCACTGTGCCAGTGCTGGCTGGTCAGCGTGTAGATTGACCATGAGGCTCTGCAGGACCTGTGCCGACGTGACGACGACAGATTACGATGTGCCATCACTCGAACAAAGACTCATTGTCCAGGAGACCCGCCGTGAAGCATCCTGTCTTTTCTTTCAGACTCTCTCTATAATCTTTTCCTGCTCTTATCACAATCGTTTTTTGAGACATCGTCTACAAATGTGTGCATATTGCACAAGAAGTATAAGTCGAAACGGTCAGATTGTAAAAGTGTCAAAATGTTGCATTTTTTCTCTTCTATTGGCAAAGTACGACTAATTTTCAATTTAGTCGTTGACGTGACATGGAAGCAAGTGTGGCAAGTCATTGTTTTATGACGAAGACCGTCAGACTGTCAGAGACAGTGAGCTGAAATGCGCATAAAATGATGTAGGCCTAAAAGTAAAATTATATCGCAAGCTGGTAAGAATGCAATTTTTCGTAGCGTTGATGAATACAGCTCGAGGTGGTCTCCTGACTGAGACGTCGTATATTTCACGTAAATGATGAAAATATTATCGGTTGTATATAACTAAACGTGAATCATTAGGTACTAGATTATTCGGCGAAGTGATGTCCTGTGAATGGTTCGTATGCAGGCCCTTACTTTGTCTGTACGCTTTTCCTAAAGCACGTTTAGTATTACTATGAAACATAATAAAGAGAGTCATAAAAACGGTCAAGCGAAGCCATGCACATATACGGTGCGCTAAGTTAGTCTGTCCGTTTGTTATACTTCGTTCTATTGACATCGACTGTCATACCTTAACATGCTGGTGGCAATTTGGCGAATTCGATGAATAATACTGAAATTATGACTTTTCTCAAAAGATTAGAGCAACAAAAACTAACTTATACCGAGACGTTGGACTGAATCACGGATTTTCAGTCGATGTCTGCTTAGTCAGTCGACATTAAACGTGTTACCAGTTTATGGTATATAAAAAATCCAAGCACCGCGCACGTAAAACATCTTAATAGCTTTTCCAGTAGCGGTGATGAGTCTATAGTGATTTTTTTATGTATGTTTTCAGCGTTTGTTGTTGGCGCATTCATGCATGCGGAACATATTATATAACGTGCTTGTAAACTATCATTCTATGCGGTGCTTTGCGGTCGCGTAATTGTCACGCGGCGTTGAAACAGTGTAATATATACCGCGGTCATAATTTTATTACAAGAGCGTGTCGGTCGGCGCGTCGCTGTTTGACTGGTCATAATTCATATTCACATTACGCGCCATGACAAAAAGTCCATAAAACGCAAGACTGCGCGCGCCTGGTGCTCGAGAGCATGTCGTCGTCATATTATAGTCTCTGACGCGTTTTATTTGTATTTATTTGTCGTCGTCGTCGTCGACTGCCCTCTAACTGCATGCCTTGAGACGCTAATGGGCATATGTGGACGCCCTTGTCTGAAACTGGACAGGATAGGCTTTTGTTCTGTACATGCAGAGTGCAGTTTTTACAAGGAGATTTTGATGGTGTCAAACGATGACCGGCGGCAGTACGCCCTCTCGCCCACGTTGTGACGTTATTAAAGTAGTAAGTTTCAAGAAAGCTATTCGTTTATGTGCTTATGACATTATAATGTTTGCCAGTCGGTCGTCACGTGACTTTCTGCCTGTCTGGTTGTAATGGATGTCATTACACCTAGGCCGAGTAGCGCTGAATGCGTTATAACAGCGGAAATGGACGTTCATCGTCGGCCTTTCCGAGATGCACTGTGTCTAATGAAGCTTGCGACAGTTCTGCATGCTGTGGCGCGGCGCATGAATTTTGATGCGGAAACACGGTGACATGGTCTCAGCGAGTGCGCCGCGAACAATAGTCCCTACCTACAGCCAAGTGTCCATAATACGGACGGACGCCCTGGAGGCAGTGAATCGCTATGGTAGGTCGGTCGGTCCCTCGTGTGCGTGCTGGTCATTCGGTCAGTTTGAAAGTAATCCCACCTGACCACTTGAGCTCTGCTGCTATTGACGACGATTGAAACGAGTTGCCTGCAGTCTGCGACGTGTTTTATGAATTATGCAAAGTCGCTGGTCGACGATCCATTGTTGTTTAAGCTTTCACCCGCATGAATCTCTCAAACGACGCATTTTCATGCTAATTGCCGGTCATTTAACAAACCCACATGCGTGTCTGTCGTATTCGTATAATAAACTTCTACAGCAGTTAGACTATTCAAGGGCAGTATAATAGTGGCTTATATTTCAAAAAGGTGCCTGCAACCTATTCATGAAAATGGCGTTTGAAAAGTTGCATTTTATTGAACGTCATTAAATAACGTGCTTTCCTTCTTCGTGTAGTATTTGGTGCTAACTCTTATGGACGCCGTGCTTTTCTGATTACATGTACAGAGCCGGCGGAAGGGCCCCCGTGCCCCCCC
>Ga0056128_1011292_pt1 | contig 11053 bp, 7 predicted proteins | sample WorMetLIZISLAND2_FD_71113 | JGI IMG/M metagenome (GOLD analysis project Ga0056128, IMG submission 71113) | Marine gutless worms symbiont microbial communities from Max Planck institute for Marine Microbiology, Germany - Olavius geniculatus... ... | reverse complement strand
ACCGGCCTATCTGGCTGGGGTTAAGGCGGGGCGCGTTCACCTCTGTCGGGTGGCAGGTAACACTGTGTGGTCCCATATGACAAGTGACGCTCCGTAGCTCTGAGATGGGTTCGCTCATTAGGAGCTATATGCGACCTTTAACCTTTTTTTAACAAAACACAAAATGAAAGAAACAGACGGACAGACAGACAGACAGACAGACAGACAGAGAGTAGGCCTATAATTTGTTTCTTGCTTGTTTAATGGGTCCAATTGAACGAATATTATTACAGTTTTAATTGCCTGTGTAAAACCTGAGAACGTGAACTGAATCTAGGCCTTAAGTCAAATGAGAAAATCGATGTCTCAATAAATGAACTCTAACTTTCCGATCTGTCGCAGCTTACTTTTATGCCGTACTAGTCTAATAGAATTGGGCTGGTTACTTCATAAATGGCATGATTGCGGAGGAGTCCACAACAACTTTCTGCTGGGGTAGGTGGTTTTTGTAGTTACCAGTACGCCACCAATTAATTTGAAAGCATGCACGCTAATACCCCGTTTACACGATCGAGCAAACATCGAGCAAACGTCGAGCAAATGTATTCAAAATACACGTGCTATTGCTCGACGTCTGCTCGATGTTTGCTCGATCGTGTAAATGGGGTATAAGGTCAGTGATATTGAAACAGATGACTGACTGACCCAGGCCGACTGAGAAGTATGCCGTCTTCGGCGGAATGACACGCACTGGTCTGGAGACTGAACTGACATTACGGAGTTCCAACGTCACCTTAGCCACAGCATCAGCGAGTTTAAGTTAGTCGGTTCACTTAAAATTGAAGCTGTACAGTGTAATAAAGTACAAAAAGTTAAAGTAAAATTCATCTCAAAATCATAAGATAAGCCTACTTTACATGATGCGCTCGTTCACAGTTAATTCACAGTTAATTCAGCTGAATAATAAAGTTGATAAAGTTATCTAACCTCATAAACGCATCCAGGATAATAGTCTGTAAACGTCACAATCGCTGGCGTTGGCGCGAAAATTGCAGCGAGCACCACAGCACTGAAAACATTCAGTCAAATAACATTCATAAAATTATCTGATATTGAGGACATACATGTAGGTTCTACTTAATCAGCAGAAACGCAATTACCTCCGCCAAGGAGGTTATGTTTTTGCCGGTTTTTGTTTGTCTGTGTGTGTGTGTGTACAAGACAACTCAAAAAGTTATAGATGGATTTTTCTGAAATTTTGAGGGTATGTCGGGTATGGCATATGCTACAAGTGATTAAATTTTGGGGGTGATCCAGCAAAAATCCTGGATTCTGGATCACTTTGAAATTTTCGTTACCATTGCGTTAAAGGGGGCATAAGCGGAACCGCTGCAAAACCGAAGATGGTGACGCCACCTGGCAAATAGCATTGCCTTGGCGGAGGTACCTGCAGGCTACGACTGCTTTCTAGTTAAAACTGTAAATAAATGGATTCGACGTACCAATATTTATACTTTAAGCCTCGTCTACTCCTTTACTCTTATAGGCCTAATGTAACAAGTAATTTTTTTCTTTAAATTATAAAAAATTTCTCAGACATGCCTCATACTTAAACACGACCCCATCAATATGCCAACTGGCCATAGACAATGCTACGAGAGTCGTTCGATAAATAAGTTACAAAACAGCGCCATTCTATAAATTCTTAAAATAAGAAAAAATCGAAATATAAGTTTTGTAGGGAATTTAACTCCGAGCATACGCTGAAATTCTTTTAATGACGACGTCATTATTGTGACGTCATCTGTTAATAGAAAACAGTCTACTTGTGTATTATTTTCTCCACCAGTAATCTACCATAACTTACAAATGACAAACAGCATCATCATCATCATCAGGTCGAGTCTCCTCGGGCATAGGAGCGAAGTAAAATGAATAAACTTAACAAGTTAATGTCACGTCTTTAAACGTTAAACAGCTATGTTTCATTTTTTCACATATCTTCCAATTTTGTTCAAACATTTGTCCCATCTGTCACCAAGTTTCTGAATTCCCGATGCAAAGAATGATGCTGGCTGCTGTCGAAGCCATCAAAGAACGACTGATTGCACCTCGGTACCTGATGCAAATTTCTGCCCAACTGGCATTTTCTTCCACCAAGCATGTACTGTTAAAAGTAAAGGTAAAAGGAGCCATGCCCCAGCTGGGGCGAGGCGGGGTGCTCATCTCCCACTCGCGGCCGTTGAGCCCGTAGGTGGATAAACCACTTGAGTCCGTGACGCATGGCCAGTGTGACGCCAGACCTACGGTTATCTTCCCAGCCTCGGGGCATCACCACCCTTTGACCGGTACCAAATTATACTGCTTGGTGACAGAAACACATGTGTGTGAACAACTTGCCTAAGGTCGTTACCCGGCAGTGTCCTGGTGCGGAGTCGAATCTGCGCCCCTAAGTGACCTCAGGATTACAAGTCCGGCACGTTACCGTTAGACTACCGAGCCACACACATGTACTGTTGGCTTCATAAAACACGTATCTCCATACACTGGACGCATCTCACAGTGAATTTGATTTGCATGAAGACATTTTGCTCAAAAAAAAAACAATAATGGCACGCTGTTCGTTATGGGGCGATTTCAGTGGTAACTTCGCCGAATTTAATATTCAGAAATGACGTCACAGTGAGGTCATCGTAACAAAATTCACATAAGTTAAATTCCCTACAAAAAGAATATTTCGGGGATTTTTTCTATTTTAAAAATTAATAAAATAACGCCATTTTGTAACTTATTTATCGAAGGACCCTCGTATAACACACGTGTGTTCAGTGGCGTATTTAGGGGGGGGCCACGGTGCGATGCCCCCCTTTGGCCCAACCATGAAAATTGTTTACAGCTGACTTTATATGAAAAGGTGCGTTTTTTGCCTTTTTCCAGCAAGAATTGCAAAATTCAACAATGTTTGATGGTCTTTTGCGTTTCCAAATTTCAGAAAAATGGCCGAATTTGCGGTTTCCATTGAACATTCAGAAGCAAAAAGTGTTTCAGCTTCAGGGGGGCTTCGCCCTCCTAACTCCCCGACCAGGGGCTCTGCCCCTGGACCCTGCTGAGGGCTTCACCCCCAGACAGCCGTTGAAGGCTCGCGCTCCGCGCGCTCGCCATGCCCCCCCCCTTTTTGCCAAATCCTAAATACGCCACTGCGTGTGTTCTTATCACTATTGACAGCTACAAGAAATAGACATCTGATTTGCTGTTAAGACTATTGGCCTTAAACAGTTTGATTTTATTGTCAGGGCTAAACTAGAGGTATCTGTACAAAATTCTGGCCAACTAACCCAAAAGTTCTTTTTTTGGTAAGCCTACAAGGAAACATTGGCCACGTGTTCATTTTCTGTCAAAAACATCTAACAAATGTTTACAACATTACAGTTTCTGCTAAATTAGTCTGCAATGATCTCATCACAAACGTCTCATTGCGGCACCTTGCAAATTTTCAGCATTCACAAACTGATGACTTTAATTAATATTAATTTAGTTAATATTTTACAAAGTGGTGTTGAATTTGTTGGCCTGGTGAAATGTCTGATGACCATTTTATTCCACATTTACTTCTAAACGTGTCAGCAAAGGTTTTTTTTATATCGATCCGCGTTTGATGCAGTCTTGCAAAAAACTTGGCAGATTATCACATATATTGGCTTAAACCATTTTCATCCATCATTTTCAAAATATAAATACAAATAAAAGCACATTGACAAGATATCATGAGGATGATTTCTGACGCTACTGCTCCAAGCTGTATCAGAATTAATCCGCAGTAAAGCCAGTCTGCGGTACCTTTCTGGTGACTTTGCTGGTTTTATGCCCAGCTCCTTGGGTGATCGTTTGACACGGCGCACTAGAGTGTCTCCCGCCGATGCAGAACAAGCTGAAGATGGACTTATAAAATGCGCGTTCTTCAAATAATTCACTTTACTCTGCATGCCGCCGAGATCTTTGCGCGTCTTTTCGCGGGCTTCAGCTCGCATCTGCTGCTTCCATAAGGACTTGAGCTTCGGAAGACGCCTCTAGCAGTGGCACAAATGCAGAATATAATAAGAAATGTTCACGGTTCGAAGATTCATATCGCCGCGATGGCAGTAACAATTATAACTAATCAACGCGCAGCGCCAGGGACAACTATAGACACGGTAATTTATAACAAGAAAATTGAGCTAATGCTCACGAGACACGCGAAAGCCTGTAGCAGTTCCTGTTCGCAAATTGCCTTAGTCTACCTCCAGCCATTTCGTCGCAATTCACTCTTGAAGTGCACGGCGCAACCAACAATTGCAGAAAAACAATTAAACTCCTTATTGTTGGAGTTCAAGGTCTTTCAAAGTTATCAATGTTGATACAGGTAAAAAGCTCGTCACTAGGGCTTGTTGTGATAGGCAGCATATCCATGCCCATCTGCAACCGTTTTCAGGGTATACTTGCCAACAACGGTAAAATAATGACTTTTATGAGGTACCACTGTTTTATGCCCTCGTGCACAGGTTTCCTTGAACCTAAAAGGTTGAGACTTGGACTGTTGAAATCTACATTCAATGCTGAAAATGTCATACTGGGCTCATCTTAGTCTATCTGTAGTGAATTCGGCGCAATTCACTCTTAAAATGTGTCTCGCAGCCCGAAACGCCAAGAAATTGATAAAAACCCCTATTTTGGCATTCAAGGTCATCCAAGGTCATTGAATTCGGTAGCAATCGAAAGCCAGTGTACAACTTCCTATTAGTGATTAATAGTAACCTAGGCCTTATTCTCTACACCGTTATTGATATTCAGTGACATATTGGTTACAAGAAATCTGAGCTAATGCTCATGAAACGCGCAAGAGTTTATAACAGTTTCTGCTGGCAGGTAATCTTGGTCTATCTCCATCCATTTCGCCGCAATTCACTCTTTTGCAATCAAAAATCACCCAAGAAATCACTTACAATCAATATTTTTCAGGTTCAAGGTCATTCAAGGTCATCGATGTTGACATTCTTAAAAAGCTCGTCGTCAGTGCTTGTTACGATAAGCAGCATGTCTGTGCCTATCTGCAACCATTTACATGCTAGACAAGCGGACAAATAACCACTTTTCAGAGGGGTAACCCTATTTGACACCCGCGTGTGCAGGCTTCCTTGAATTTATAGGGTCCAAACTTGAACTGCTAAAATCTACATTCCATGCTGAAAATTTCATATGCAGGTTGTCGTGATCTATCGCCAGACATTTCAGCGCAATTCACTCTTGAAATGCGTGTCGCAGTCCAAAATCGCGAAAAATTCACTAAAACCTCTTATTTTGGAAGTTAAAGGTCATTCAAGGTCATCGACGTTAACATTTTTAAAAAGCTCGTCGCCAGTGCTTGTTATGATAAGCAGCATGTCTGTGTCTATTTGCAACTATTTTCACGTTAGAGGAGCTAACAGCGGCAGAATAAAGCCTTTTTAAGGGGAGGGCGGTGCCCCTCTTTCGTCCCCTAGTTCGTAGGGACCACTTTACCCAGGGGCATGAAATTTTGTCACTAAACACTAGAGACTCTAAGCTATCATCCAGTAAAAACCCAAAGTCTCTATCTCACCTGGTCTTGAAACGGTACCGAGACGTGACAGACAGACGGGCAGACAGACGGACAGACAAAATTACCATAGCTATTACGCGCTAGCTCTCGTGCGTAAAAAATCGCAAATTTTTTCTACCCCTCTCTCATTTAGCGCTCTCATTCGGGGTGACCCCCTTCGAATTTATGGAAAAGCTTTACGGTTCCTGAAACTAGAGTCTTCCAGGCAGCTGATGGTGAAGATTTGGTGATCCTATCTTGCACCGTTTTTGACTGATCCACCCTTGTGACAGACAGACAGACAGACAGACAGATGGACGAATGGACGGACAAAAGTGCGATGGTTAAGACGCAATAAAGCAGTAGCTGCTTTCGTGCGTAAAAAGTAAGCCTTTACGTTTGACACACATTTTGAACCTTGTCAAACATTAACCACCTTATGACATTCTTTCATCAGCTAAATTAGTACTGAACTTTAAAAAAGTCAGTAAACATCTCTTGGCACATACTAAGTGCTTTATGAAAATTAATTAGCCAGCCTTAGTTCAAATTTACAACAAAACACACATTCAAAAGCCAACTAAATTTTACATAACAATATAGCAACATGTTTAGATTGTAATGCAGCAGCATCATGGCCCACTTGAAAGTTGAAAAATTTTGGGGGCAAGAAGTTGGAATCTTCTAGCAGACTGCTGCAAATTTAAAACAGAGCAGATTATGGGTGCTCAAAATTGCAATTTAATTTTGGCCCTAAGTTCCACCAAAATGGGGATTTCCAGTCCCATTTAAATTTTTTTTGGAAAAATGTTCTAAAAAAGTTAAATTTTATGTGGCTAATGATCACTTAAGCCCAAATGCCATTATGCCGACTTTGCAACAAAATCAAAGTTGCAGACTTTGTCGTGGACACAAATCATGAAAGTCCACAACAGAAATCATGTCGCTGACAGCCGACTTTCATGATTTGTGTCCATGATGCCGACTTTGTCGCCGACTTTCCCGTGCATTGTAACGAACTAAATTCCATTAGAGTGACACAAATAGGCTTGTCGCGAACTTGTCACGAACTTTGTCGCAAACATCTTGACATATCAAGATGGTTTGTGTCCGCAACTTTCCACGTGGGAAAGTTTTGGTGAAAGTCAGAGTAATGGAATTTGGGCTCTTGTTGCAAATTATTGTGACAGAACTTAAACTAAAATCACACAGTCAGACCGCATCGTTTGCTGAGTGTGATTTTCTGCGCTTCCTGGCATCGACGTAACTTTCACTCTCGGCTGACTTGTGAAGTAGAAAGCTGCCGTCATCATCGACTGAGTCGTCATGGTTGACTGCCGCTGGACTGAATCCACGCATTGTGTCTGACGACAGCCGGCGAGATGCCAGAGCATAGTGAGGAACCTTTGGACCTAGCACAGTGCAGCAGCAGCAGCCATTTTTGTACAATCAATCAACTCAACTAACTGACCAATCTCTCTCTCTGTCCTTCAGGCTGTGGATCCCTCAAATGAAGGGTCAGCCACACGGGTTCTCCGTCTCCACTCGGCTCTATTCTCCACGTCCATCAGGTCGACTCGCAAGTTCTCCATGTTGTACTTCACAACGTCGATCCACCTTTTTCTCTGCTTTCCCCTACTCCGTTGTCCACGTACGTCTGCCTCCAAGATTCTCCTGACACAATCCTCCTCTTCTCGGCGTTGTACATGCCCAAACCATCTCAACCTGGCCTCCCGTAGTTTGTCCATGATGCACGCTACTCCGAGGATGCGACGGATGTCATCACTTCTTTTCTTGTCCCTCAAGGTAAGGCCAAGGATCCATTGTAGCATTCTCATTTCAGTTCTCTCCAAGTGCTCTTCTTCGCGCCTTCTCAATGTTCATGCCTCTAAACCATAGATCAACCTATCTATCTGCCTATCTATCTGTGTACATAATCTATCAATCACAGTTCACATCTGCAAAGCTAACACAACTCAACTGTTAAGTAGTGATGCTACCTAGACCCTGTATATTAATGACAAAACAACGCCACTGCATGCACCAAAATTGTTCTTTTATTACTATGCAGTGCAATGCGCAGCTCAGGTTAAAGTGACAAATAAGCAGGAATGATGCATCACCTGAAGGTGGAGGCACAGGTGGAATTTGGACATCTCTGAAGTCTTCGGGAGAGATGAGGTTATGCTTCCTCAGCAGCTCGGAGTCAACACAGAAACGAAAGTGGCTGTGAACTGCACAGCAAATTTACCTGTGCACACTCAGCTATTTACCATAGATCGTACAAACTACGTATTCCTAAAATAATAACCTTGTATAAATTGTACAATAAACTTTTGACGGACAACACCAAGCAAGCAAGCACAATATATCGTGCACGACTAAAGATATGCCGAAAGATTTTTTCCCAGCAAAATTAGAAAAGTTAAAGTTTAAAGAAGTGTACAGCTTTATTATGAGAACCCATCTTAGAGATATACAGAGCATCACCTGTCATATGAAATCACACGGTGTTATTTACCACCCAACACAGGCAAAGGTGTCCCACCTTAAACCCTGCCAAGCAAGCCAGTATATCAGTTACCTACCCCACAGAATATAGGAACGGAAGATTGAGCTGACTTGGGTGGTTGGTCCTGATATACCTGAATGCCAGAGAGTGACTCACGGAAGTAATAACCGGGCCCAATGTGAAGCAACTTTGTTTTTTGCGACTATCTGGTTAACCAAACTCCAAGTCACCACACAATTTGGTGACTTGCATTCTACTGGAACACCTCGCAGGTGCACATTTTATAGTAATATTTGATAATTTATGACTGGTATTTTCCATGTAAATTTCATTATTCTGTGCATTTAACAGGGTTGAATTAAAATGACATGCCATACCAGGAGGGACAAAGACATCTGGGTAAGATGAGAGCAGATCGGAATAAAGTCGTTTGGATGTGCGGACATCGGCTGAAGTGGAGCGAGCTTGAGCCTGCATAATATGACACTCCAACATGTCGATTTCAGCCAAGCGCCGTTCTCGCTCCTTCTGAACCTAATGCAATCAAATCAACATTTACTGACATCGTACAGCCAGTGTTCTGTATTTTCTCATGCTGCCCATCTGTCAGAGGCAGCCCATGCAACAGTTGACTATAGCAAATCTGTCAGTACTCGTCAAGCACTCTGCTGGCTGATCTATGGTGCACAACAACCAAGCACAGACAATGGGTGATACCATGGCTCAGGCTGACTACGCAATGATGATGACGATGATTATGATGACAATCAGAAGGCTGGATGGTAACAATGTAAAAATATTAAACATCTTATACAAAATAAAAAGGCAGTCAAATAAGATACACTGCAATACTATGCCACACAATACACAAGTCTTAACTGATTATAACATAAAAGACCTGAACAATATTGGAGTTGATGCATATGGGCGGGTGTTAAGTATGAATTCTACAAAACTTAAGACACCAGTACAAAAACCCAAACTAAGACCTACACTGTTGACTTTGTTACATACTACAACTACAGTTTCAAAATCACAAAATATTCCACAGCAAAAACCTTAAGAAGGGCATCGACATACTGCTGATGATATTCATCATCTGAACACTTGGATGTGTTGAGGTACTGAATCGTGTCCGGTGCGATCGTGTCTCGTGTAAACAGTTCACGGAATGTCCGGACCAGTATGTGAGTGACGTCCTGTGATCGAGCCGAGCTTGGTCTTTCCACATACATTGGTGGCTCATTGCTGCTGCTTACATCTTCCTTTCCATGATCTTCAGTCACCTGTGCCTCGGGCGTTCCAGCATCTTCCGTCTCAGGCATCTTGCTATAAAAAAGCAATGTTGATTTTTATGAGTTCAAAGCCTGTCTAAATTGTTTTGTCTGACATATAGTTTAATTACACAAGTTACAAAACGCCCTCAATGAATATAATAAAAACAACATTTGCAATTCAGTATGCCAGCCAATCAAAATATATTTTTAAAAATAGACTAGCAGACTCCCAGACAGGCTGACACATCTAGATAGACCCATCACTGAGCAAAGCATAAACTCAAACTGCAGCAAAAAAATGCAAACCTAAGCAGAAAGCCGCCCTCACATTACCAGTGTTATACTATTCTGAGACACATGTGACTTGGCGAACAGTATCACAAAACATTGCAGCTGGCCACATTAACCCTACCCACAATGGCAACAAATATTATCACTTACTAACCTTAACCTTAGCCAGACTTGATACGGCTGTCATTATCCACTGAGTGGACGGCATTGATGCTAGGCTACCTTAACCTTAACCCTAACACTGACCCTAACTCTAAAAGTACGTCCGCACATCGTTTTTATCCACTGTGTATGGCATTACACTAGCCTACCTATTACATCTGGTGCCAGTGCGACGGTCTGTCCTAAACTATATCGTCAGCTGCAACAATAATGTCAGTTTTTTCATCTACATAACATGACATTGCAGTATATCTAAAGCAGATCGTTCCCAGCCAGTATGAAGTGCAATAGTAGTTCCCAGTTGGTGTTGGGGCTGTCGTAGCCTTGTTATACACGGCTCGGATTTCAGATACTATGAATGCAGCTTATAACTAGGCTAGGGCTGTCGGGGTTTTGCGACACAAGCTTGGCGATATATAGCGAGTGAAAGTGAAACTATGTCTGCTTTCAAACTGCGGTTTTCTACTGTCGTACAAATTGTTTATAAGTTATTATTAGCACTTACAAACTATAGTCTGACCTTCTAATCCTGTATCAAGATACTAAACTCTTAACATGTAGGCGAACTACAACTTTTTGTTTACATCGTTGCTACGATACCGGTAATGATTCTGAAATAAGTAAGCAAGCGTTTTCAGGCAGACCAATGAGCGACTACATCTTCCGTAGGCACACTCACTGGCTAGTGGCTAGACTAGTGGCTTGAGTAGCTTGTCAGGTCCAAGCGAAGTTGACATGGACTTTTGTCGCCAAACGCGGGAGAAATCGCTGTCGACACAATACCTTTCCGATTTTGGATATCTCCACCCGTTACAGAGATATTCGCGGTCGAAGTCTGAAGTTGTCCGAACTTGCGCCAAATTTTACGTTTTTGACCCCTACCCCAATTTTTATTGAGAGGACCCCCAAAACTTTCAGATTTAGATTATAAACTGAACATACTTCCGATCACGTGGTTAAGTTTTAAGGCGATCGGCCAACGGAGATCGGAGATCTTGGGATGAGAAAAAAAGAAAGAAAGAGCAGTAAAAATGAGCTCCGGTCAGCCGCCGACTCGCGCCGCCGCCGCCAGCCGGAATCGTTTGGCGCCGCCGCCAGCCGAAAAACAGACGGCGCACCGCCAGCTGAAATTATCGGCCGCCGCCGCCGCCGACATTTTTACGGCGCGCCGCGGCTTGTAGTGATTAGTCGTCAAGTTAATAATGATATTATAATAGCAGCAGTTATGACAGTGTGTTA
>Ga0056128_1011291_pt1 | contig 11053 bp, 6 predicted proteins | sample WorMetLIZISLAND2_FD_71113 | JGI IMG/M metagenome (GOLD analysis project Ga0056128, IMG submission 71113) | Marine gutless worms symbiont microbial communities from Max Planck institute for Marine Microbiology, Germany - Olavius geniculatus... ... | reverse complement strand
GCAGTGTAAAAACTGGTGTCTGGCTGAGGGCCTTAGGAAATGGAGATCAGCGCCGCCCTATGGGCTGTAAGGCTCGGGAAGGACTTTACGTTTTTTAAAACGTTTTTTATGAAACACAGTGTAGACTGCTTAGCGGGGGTTGAGATGCGGCGCAATCACCTGCATCCGCAGCTCCGCAATGGGTTTTCCGTAAACAACCAACATTATTGTAATTGGCGTGCCGCGTGCGTGCCAGATACCACAAACTACTCTGTAATGCAACGTACTGTAACAAGTTAACGTGCTGTTAGCATTTGATCGGCTATAGTGTAAACAAGAAATTTGGGCTAATGCTCACGAGATGCACGAAAGCCTATAGCAGTTCCAGTTCAGTAGTTTAGCTGAAAATTGAGGTGTTCACGCTAAGTTAATATACAAATACCAAATTCTCTATCTGGATCGCATAACGATAGTTCTGTGGCACCACCTTGTGAATGATAGACTTGTGTCGCAGCCCGAAATCGCCAAAAAAATCCATAAAACGCCCTATTTTGGTGTTCAAGGTCATTGAATTCGGCACCAATCGAGAGCCAGTGTACGACTTCCTGTTAGTGATTAATAGTAACCTGGACCCTATCTCGCACTTTTACTGAGATGCAGCAACTTATGTGCCAAAAATCGCAAATTTTGCCCACCCCCCTCATTTAGCGCCCTCGTTCGGGGTGGCCCTCTTTGAATTTATAGAAAAGCTTTACGGTTCCTGAAGCTATAGTCTTCCAGGCACCTGATGGTGAAGATTTGGTCATCCTAGCTTGCACTGTTTTTGACTGATCCACCCGTGTGACAGACAGACGGATAGACAGACAGAATTGTGATGGCTAAGACGCGCTGAAAGCAGTATCATGTAAAAACCGATCACAAACGTAAGATCAGCAGAAGACTTCATAACAGCCGTTTTGCTATTTCACTGAACTTTATATCACGTCTGCTATCCGCTGCACGTTGTGAGTTATCTAACCGCTAGCATGATGACCACTATGATAAGCGACTGTTGATGATAGTGCACAGATGCAAAAACAGAATTAGTACTCGCCGATATTGACTGCCAGATTTCTACTGCCAAGTGCGTCATACAAGAACATCTGCACAACAACGAACACGGATTCAGTAAAGTACACCACGAATACAAATTTGCCTGTTATTCGTATTACGTGACTACAATGAGCTAAGCCTTCAGTACTTTGATGTTAGTACAGTACGCGTGCTTTGTAGACAACGAGGAGCAAACTTCAGCCTGTAGGAAGACATTATCTGACAACTCCCAAAGTTCCTACATATCAGGTAGTAATTCAAGAAAAAGTTGCTCAACTAAATGGCTGAAAAAAGTTTTTTTAAATAAAAGCAGCAGTCGCAACAACAACAATAGTAAAATGATCACTCCGATAAACGAAAATACAAACAAATGGACACATACATAATTGAGTTTGTATGTGATATTAACGCTTTATTTATTTTATTTTAATTCACGGCTTGCACCATAAAGAATTGCAACTGCAGTGCCATAGACATGAGAGGTTATGTTTATCTCAATTGGCAAGCAACTGAAATTAGCAAAATACGTCACAGCTGATTATAGCTTTATACGTCGTCTACATTTGGCTGATAGTATTCATTCTGACATCATACACTTTATCTTCATTGCGACAAGGTCATTTTATGATGAAAAAAAACTGACATGACATAATTCTGCTTTATGATAAATAAGTAAATGAAAGAGTAAAAACAATGTAAACGAATATGTCTAAGCCACAAGTGTCATGCTGGTTAGTATCGCTCTAACTGCAGCTACAGTATGCACGGCGCCGGCCTGCACAAAACATCTCGACAAGACGCAATGGCCTGAGACCGGCGACGAGACCTACTGGTACTGGGCCTAGACCAAGACATATTGCTCCGAGACCGAGACGAGACCCATCGGTTCGAGACCAAGACGTTGAGGATTTTGTCTGAGATGAGACCAAGACGTTAGTACGTCTCGAGACCATCTCGAGACCGAGACGTCTCGACCAAGACCACATCCCTGGATATTAATGCTGACAATATGATGGTGATGATGATGATGAAGGACAAATAAAGTTCATCGTGGCGTTAAGTCCTAAAAGACTACAAGGACACGTAACAATAAGCTTAAACAGTGAAGTCACATAATAGTAGTCAGCACTATGAGACTGTATGACAACAAATACTGGTTGAAGTCATCAACTGACATGTTATGTGCTTTGTATTTAGTTTCACAGATGACAGATCTACTTGTATTTATACAATACAAATAGCACAAAATCGTGATTAGCTCCAACCATAGTAATTTCACTACAGTAATAAATGTCAATAATAACTTCAAACCAATGACAACAATGATGTCATGACTTACAGACGGTGCAGCAAAGAGTAACATCATCAAGCACGTCAAGGCACGACCGCCGAGGTAATCTGACACAACGCCAGCAAACACTCCACCTGGACAATACACCAATACAGCTGACTGGGGTTGCCTAGCCGGCCGCTGCGCCAGCCTATGTCTGGAGGCTGCACACGGTGGCCGTGCGGCTGGCGGCTCTGGTTAGTGACGAAAGTGCATTAGAGGCGTGTTTGCGACGATGCGCTATACAAATTGACGACCTTTATCTTTTTTTACCTTTACCAACGCAATACACTCACAGAGGCTGAAACTGCAGCTAATGACTACTACACGGTGTTTCATAAAAAAGAACCCCTTTTTGTTTTTTCATAATTTACTCAAATTATGAGCAATTTACATGAAATTTTTAACAGTTGTAGCTGAAGAAATACTAATTCAAAATATTTGAATAAAATATGGCAGTTGATTAAATATTCTTTGCTAGTCGTGATGTAACACTGACATCATAATGTGTCACAGGTACAAACTTGCTAGTCTCAACTGGTGCTGTCAGTTGCTACCCTGTTTCGATGGTGAACTTAATCTGGTTCGCTAATGGATAGTGCTTATCGTGTCAGCACTGAGCAACATGGAAACATGAAATCGGGCGTCTTCTGATCCAAAAACTCAACATCTTGCAAGCTAGGTGTGATAGTGCACTGTCTTGCTCGAACATGTGAAAGACCAACTATCCCCACAGATACGTAAATTCGATCGCTTTGCACGTTTTCGTGGCTGCAACTGCAAAACTTCAGATATTTGACACCAACGAACCAGATTTTTCACCACTGAAGCAGGGTAGCAACTGGCAGCACCAATTGGGATTAGCCTGTTTGTACATGTGACACATTATAATGTCAGCGTTACACCACGACTGGCAAAGAATATTTAATCAACTGCCATGTTTTGTTCAAATATTTCAAATTAGTGTTTATTCAGCTACAAATGATAAAAATTTCATGCAAATTGCTCATCATTTGAGTGAATTATGAAAAAAACAAAAAAGGGGTCCTTTTTATGAAACACCGTGTACTTACCAATCTGTTGATGAAAAAGACCGCAGCAGTCACTGCAACATCCCTACCTTAGCTTACCTTTGGCATGGACAGGTTGTTACACCTGCCCAGCGCTGAGGCCGAATCAGTTCGGCCCAGTGCACAACATCATAAAACACACGCATGAACTTACATCGACGAACTTACATCGTTTATCATCTTTAAAGCAACAAACACCGTATGTGGAAACACTACAGGTGCTCCTGTGGCTTAACATCATAATGACTACTGGTAAGGTATCGGATTTGCAGTCAATGGGCTGGAGGTTCAAATTCCAATCAGTTCGCTGCCATCTAATTACCATGGGCAACTCACAGAGCGACAGATGCAACCAACAACTTTGAGAGATAAACTGCACGTGATTATGTCCGTGATGCTATGAAAACAACTGTGTAACATTTCTGGTAAAGTCGAGTAAAAGAACTACTATTTTTGGAGAGATCCAATATCTCTTATACCGGTGATGAAGAAGGGTAGCACTGCAAAACTCAGTTACATTCTCCCATCCATCACGGCCGAAGCTTCATCCTAAAATTTCCATCAGACCACTTTGGTTAAGGATCGGTCCATAGATAACTGCAAAAATTGTAAAATTTAAAAAAAATTCTAAATTACTTCGTTAGTTTACCTTTAGAGCTAACAGGCAGTATCAGTTTGTTTGAAGGAGAACATGTAAAAAGCTTTTTTCTTACCTGCGATGCCCCCGACATCAAATATTGTCGACAGATCAGCTGAAACGCCAGGACTAAAGTGAGCTAAATACACAGTTTTACAGTCAGCAAGCAAATAAGACACTTATTGCTAAAACATAAGATATTGCCAAGCAGGTGTCGTAGCATTTCGCCTAATCGCACCTCGCCTAATCTCATTTCGCCTAATCGCTCCCCCAGTTGGGTCTACTGCAGAGCCCCAACCGAAATCAAACTAGGGTTAGCGATAGAGTTAGGGTCAGGGTGAGGGTTAGGGTAAGTATACGACGCGAAATGAGATTACGCGAAATGAGACGACAAAGCAAGTCGTTGTTGTTGGTCCGCCTATCAAAAAAAGATTAGGCAAAATGGGATTAGGCGAAATGTGATTAGGCGAAATGCTACCCAACTGCCAAGCAATACGTGAAAGTTTTATCACAAGACTGACTACAAACAAAAGCCTCAACAAAACTGCGCTAATCTCTCATATAATACGGTGGCCACACTCATCGATGTGCAATATCCAGACATTAAGCATCACTTAGAACAGTGTTGCCATTAGCACACCAGGCACACTAAAAAAACACAACCCTAGTAACACTACTAATGCAATGTGTGTATGTGCGAAAAATGTGCCATCAAAATATTATGCTAATGTTATTCAAATAAATGCCAGTTTCCTCCAATCACGGAGCTAAAACACTTTTCCCGGGCAAAATCCGCGACTTTTTGTCAATTCATTTGGGTGGTGAATTCCCGACATTATCGGGCTTTCTATGCAAGCAGTCGCAATGTTTTCTTTACTTTCATTCAAACCACAATAAATGTGGCAGTAAATAAGCCGCGGCAGTGCCATCACCAAACTGCGAATTTCAACAACATCTTGGCACAAATCTGTAAAATTTCCCGAAAAAGTTACCTGTGTTTTCGATGTAGCTTGGAAGCCAAAAAAGGAATGTATAGCTGACCAGCTTGGCAAAGAACAGGCAGAGAGAAAATTCTACGACTCCCTGAAATAGAATGCATGAACGCATCTCACAACAGGTCGTGCTAAAAACTGGGCTACATTTTAGTGCTCAGACTTTGAACAGGCGAACAAATAGCAATGATGACAACAAAAATGATGTGGATAATGAGGATTATGGTGAAGATGCTAATGACGCTGAGTATAGTAAAGGTAAAGGTGAAGTCACTTGCAGCCAGCATCATTCCCTCACAGCTTTGTGACTGGGCGGATGTTCATCTCTATTTCATGGCCTTGAGCCAGTAGAGAGTCCAGACACAGCCCAGTTATATGGGTGGTAAGCCACACCTCTCCCATATATACAGCCATTGCCTTCTTGGTGATTAAAAGGTAAAAAAGGTAAAGGTCGTCAATTTGTATAGCACATCATCGCAAACATGCCTCTAATGCGCTTTCCTCACTAACCAGAGCCGCCTGCCACATGGCCACCGTGTGCAGCCTGCAGACACAGGCTGGCGCAGCGGCCAGCTAGGCAACCCCAGTCAGCTGTACCAAGGTCCCCATCTTCCATAACGCATGTAAATGAGTTACTACTCATTTTACCGTCCCACAAAGAGTAGAAAGCTGAGTCGACTTAGCTGGCAGGTTTTGTACCGAGATGGTTTACCTGCCTGCAGGCAGTCACCCATCGCAGTACTAACCGGGCCCGGCGTAGAGTAACTTCGTTTCAGCCAAAACGCGTTACCAACTACTCCATGCCACCAACACTGCTTGGTGTTGGTGACAAAGGCAACAGCTCACACAAAGTTGTTACCTGGTAGCAAACTGGTTGAGAGTTAAACTTGCAACCTCTCAATACCTCATGACGATAGAACAAATGCCCTAATCACACCGCGACCAAGGCACACTCAGTATGAGAGTAGACAAACAGTAGTGTGTATCTGAGCGGTAAATGGTTCACACTAACAGGAATGTGCAAAGCCTGCAGGAAGCTGACAGCATGCGGAGTCTGTGTTGTTGCCGACTCTGATGCCATCAGTGGCTTGACCTCAGCCGAGTAGCGAGATGATGACCTGAGTGACTGTCTGCTGCTGAAGCTTGTCTCATCGTCCTCCATGCCGTTCGTCTAACACATGGACGACAATTCACACACTCAGTGAACTAACAATGGGAAAACGATATCTTCGAGGGTCGTTCAATAAATAAGTTACAAAACAGCGTCATTCTGTTAGTTTTTATCAAATATTAAAAATCCAAAGTATACGTTTTGTAGAGAATTTAATTCTCAGTAGCAGCTACGAGTTTTATGACGATGACCTCACTGTGACGCCATTTATAAACAATAAATTCGACTACGTTGCCACTGAAATAATTCCATAACAAACAGCATTCCATTATTGTATTTTTGTGGGCAGAAAAAAATAATGCTAATCAGATTCACTCTGGTACGCATGCAGTATATGGCACAAGTGCTTTACGAAGCAAACAGTTCACGTTTTGTGTAAGAAAATGCTAAGTGGACAGAAATTGTATCATATACCCAAAGGCGCAATCAGTCGTTCTTCGGTGGCATGTACAGCAGCCAGCATTGTTCTTTGCTTCAAGCACTCAAAAGTTTGCTGACAGATAAAAGAAATGTTTGAGCAAACTCGGTCGACATGTTGAAAAATGAAACATTAATCTTTAGCATTTAAAGTGACGGCATTAACTTGTTAAGTTTATACATTTTCTCCGTTCAACTGCTGTTTGTCACTTGCGAGTTATGATAGATCACTGATGGGGAAATTAATGCACGTGTAAACTGTGTTCTACGAGCAGATAACGTCACAATAATGACATCATCGTCCAAAAATTTGTACGCATGTTCAGAATAAAATTCCCTACAAAACGTATATTTTGGATTTTTCAGCTTCAGAAAACTAACAGAATGACGCTGTTTTGTAACTTATTTATCGAACGACCCTTGAACATCAATAGCATACTCCCACTATCACAACAGTCTGCGTGCACTGCAACTGTACAGTATTCAGCCATATTTCAAAATTCAACCAAAATTCAACCAAATTCACATGCAGCCATTTGGCCAAATTTGCTAAAAGTGGCCAGATGCCAAACCTGCTGGAGCTAAGAATAAAATTCTCTATATATCTCTTTATAAACACTCTAATGCATACAAATGTCACCAACCTCAGAGACGACGTTTGGCGACCGAATGCCGACATCCTCTGGATCTGCATCATACACATGACACATGCATTAATTTTTTAACATGCGTTAAAGGATTAATGCATGTTAAACAACAGGGTGCGGCCGTTGAGGGGCCGCCCGCTACGGGGCCGTCCTTGCAGTTGAGTGCGTGCGTGCTGTTTTGGGGCTTTCTAGGTCTGCTTGTTCCTGCAGTAGAGGGCATGAAACCAAGGTCTAGTTCAGTCAGTAGTCAGGCGAATGCGATACTTAGTCGTAACAATGTGACATTACTGGCTTTGTAAGATATTTTTCGGTGCAAAGTAAAGTGACTGGTTGAGGATTTTTTGCAAACTGTGCAATTAGAGGGGGTAGGGAAAATCTGCGACATCCAGCCGATATGGCGTTGCCAGAGCAAGACAGTGGCGCCATCTGGTGAGTACAAGTAAGACACTATAAGCTTAGAACCTACGCGTCTGGCGCCATCTGGCGAATGATTATGTTTTACTGGACCTTCTGTGAAACTAGCCAAAAGCCGTACGGATGAGATCTATGGATGACAGCCACCGTGACCTTGACCTTTGACTTTGAAATTGGTCCACGGGGTGCTCGTGTCCCAGGGACCCTCTGTGAAGCAGGAGTTCTAATATACCACTAAACTACGTATATTTGACCATTGAATTGTTAAGTTGGTAAATTGTTAATCAATCGTTAAGTTAACGTGTTAATTTGACAGCTCCAATTTTTTAAACTCACGTGGTACAAGAAAGAAAAGAACAGGTAGTGAGAGTGAAATAATGATGAGTCCTGGAACAATGAACGACAACGCCCAGTCGGTCTCAACGAATGCTCCAGCAACAAGAGACCCAACGATGTTACCGACCGATGTGTGGGAATTCCACAGACCCATCACCAGGCCACGCCTACCAGCCAATCACAACAAATACCCATCAACCGACCACGAGTATATAATAATAATGTTTATAAAGCAATTAGAGTAATCAATTAATTTAATATTCATCGTAATCGACAAACAATGGCTTTAATGTTTACCGTAACTGAAACTTATGTCACAATCACACTTGTAATATCTATCATAATATAAAAAGCAGAAATGTAGTGTTGGTCTTGACGTCTCGATATTGAGACTGTCTTGAGACATACTAAAGTCATGTCTCGGTCTCGTCTTGGTCTCGGATCTGTGTCTCGGGTCTCGTTGCAATACTTGAGTCAGAGGGCCGACAGTGAAGATATGGTGACCCTAGCTTGCAACGTTTTCTACTGATCCACCCGTGTGATGGACGGAGGAACAGACGAACAAAACTGCGATGGCATATACGCACTATAGCATTACATGCTGTTATGCATAAAAATACAAATTACCCATCACTGCTGTTATGTTTCGGTACATATAACCACAAATATAGTACAGCAACGAGATGAAAGCATCAGTACACACAATATACCTTCCTTTCCCAAACCAGTTGGCGACACAAGTGACAACAGCAGGCCAGCCAGATGCTTGCACCAATCCACCGATCATCTGCATGCAGTCAAAACCTGCTCAGTTTCAAACCGTTTATAATTTCAATGAGGTGGCAGTATGACTTAGGTCCCATTTTTCCAAGCACATTTGACGACCGATTAAACTGATCTCCAATCAACTTTGGGACTTGATCGGAGATCATCTTAATAACCGTTTTCCGTCGCCAATTAGCGGCTAATCGTCCATTAAATCTCCCATCAAGATGATGGCCGAATATTGGCCGATCAAGTCAGATAACTGACGATTAAACGTGGCGATCTGCAGTTCGTTGCTTACTGTATTCGCACCAGAAACATCACTTTACTTCGCCGGTCAGATCAGTAACTCATGCATTAAAATAAAGTTCCAGGTATAACGATCGATCATTGATGAATTTATACTGTGTAAAATTGTTTTGTGAAGAAATAAAATGGATAGACGCTCCTGTATTGATTTGTGATAGAATGTATTTTTGACAGCAGATGATATAGACAATATCGTTGATATCGTTGCTATGACGACGTTTACTGGCTACGGCGTCCACTCGCAGCGCATGCTGGGTAATTTAGCACAACATCGCAAATTAAGGTCACTGTCAGCCAATCAGATTAGCATAAAGTAGGCTCAGTTGACGGCCGATCAACTAATCGCCAATCATGTAATTGGAGATCAAAAATCCCTGGAAAAACGAAACACAGTTGATCGACGATCAATTCTGAACATCAAGTTGATCGGAGATCAGTAAATCAGAGATCAAATTTGATTTGACTGGCGATGGAAAAACTGGACCTTAGTCATATTGTTGGCGGTACATCAACAACTAAGTTACTCTGTAGACACGAAGCTGGGTTAATACTGAAAGTGGTTAACATTCATGGTTATATTTTATTGTTATTTAAACCAGCCAGTTGGATGATTCACTCTCCCCTGTAAAAAGGCACAAGTAGCAGTAATGGCTAATGAGTATTGCCACCAGTAAAAATTAGAGCTGTCAAGGTGTTAATTTTTTTAATGCATTAATTAAAGCGTAAATTAACGCACCCAGTCCCGTCGAGAGGGAGAGTAGGGGGATAAGTTATCACAGGCCTCGCGACGTTTGAGGAGCCCTGCCTGTCTAATATAGAAAGTTAGAAACACATTTTTAAACGTATAATCAACAATAACTGACGTCATAGGTAGCACAAAAATCTGTTAGCATGTGACCATCGAAAATCGAAATAATTATTTATTTACAGTAGTGATGGAACGAAAACTACAGTTTAGTTACTCGAATTCATTCCATTGTCAAATAACATTTCAACTTTTGCTTCACAAAATTTAGTAATTTAACATAAATTTACGTATGTGCGTGAATTTTTTTAACGCGCGTTAATTTATTAACGCATTAACGCATTAATTAACGCGTCAATTGTGACAGCTCTAGTAAAAATGGCGATAAATCCAATTACCACAACTGTCTACAGATCCAGAGCTAGCCATGCACATTTGGGTTGTATGCACGTTTAACTGGACTGAAACCTCGCCAGCTCAACGAGAATAAGCTCAGACTACTATGACAAAACCTTTACGCTTACGCTGAGCATAACTGAAAACTGAACTTTTTGCCTGGTCTTACAGTCATGACCAACAACGTCTCATTGCACTGACTACTATTACGTGACTTCACTGTTTAGGCTTATTGTTACATGTCCTTGTAGTCTTAGGACTTAACGCCACGCTAAAGTTAATTCGTCCTTCATCATCATCATCATCATCAACTGGCTTGGAGGTGCAATGGTCAGACATCAGACTTTCAATCAAGAGGTCGTAGGTTCAACTGCTGGTCACAAGTGGTCAGGTTGACGTCAATTAACAACTATGGGCGAGTTGCCCCTGTCACCAACTTGGCACTGGCCAAACGGCGGTGACGTTCTGTGGCTGGCAAGACAACCACAGGTCTGGCGTCGCACTGGCCACATATCACATGGACTATGCGGTCAATTCACGTGATACATGCTCAACAACAGTGCACCTAGGTCGACTCAGCCTTCTACCCTCCGTGGGAAGGTAAAATGAGCAGTAACCCATTTACATCAGTTACGGAAGGTGGGGACCTTGGTACAGCTGACTGGGGTTGCCTAGCCGGCCGCTGCGCCAGCCTGTGTCTGCAGGCTGCACACGGTGGCCGTGCGGCAGGCGGCTCTGGTTAGTGATGAAAGC
>Ga0056128_1011290_pt1 | contig 11053 bp, 7 predicted proteins | sample WorMetLIZISLAND2_FD_71113 | JGI IMG/M metagenome (GOLD analysis project Ga0056128, IMG submission 71113) | Marine gutless worms symbiont microbial communities from Max Planck institute for Marine Microbiology, Germany - Olavius geniculatus... ... | reverse complement strand
GGCAGACCTGAGACCTCTGAACATTGGTCTTTCTTCTGCGTGGAGAAAAGCTTCTGGGCGGGCGGACTGGCGCCACGTCGTGGACACGGCTACGCTCTGGAAGAGTACGCCATAAGAAGATGAAGGGTGGCCTTCTATCTAGAATTGGTCGTCGGTCGGGGTTGGCTGGCTGCTGTTATGAGGTCGTAATCTGCGACGAGGACGAGGCAGCTGTGAAGAATGTAGCAATCGCAACAAACACTACAGTCCTGAGATGCTCAGTACTGATCGTAAACTTCTCTTCTCGCTTGTTCGTCCGAATGACAATTTGTACATACTGTCGCTCCCTCCGCGACTGTATAAGACAAACGAATTATTACTGACACACTACATTCAACGCCGGCCGCGTCATCACTGCAGGACATGCAGGACGCGCCAATGGAAAAACAACGAATAAGGGCAGAAACTTCTGTAGATGGTAAGAGATTGGGTAATCTAGCAGTTTTAGCCACTACAGTCTTAAAGAGACTGACTCCAAATTTCACACTTAGCGTGATCGGAGTCGGGTCTGTGATGCGGCTTGCGTGGTAATGAGCGTTTTTAGCCGACCGTACTTGAGCAACTGTCGAGCTATTGGCATGGTTGTCGTCCGTCGTCCGTCATCCGTAAGTCACGGATGTATTGTGGCTAAACCGTAAATCGTACAGGGTCAGCGATGGTACCATTGGATAGGGCGCTGGCGACTTCCTATAGGCTCTCAGTAGTAACCATGTCTCCATCTGCAGCGGTTTGGCCGCAATTTTCAGTGGAAAGTTTTAAGCTTTAAGTGGCCATATCTTGGAAACGGAGAGAGATAGAGCCAAGGTTACTACTGATCACTAATAAATAATAGCATACGCGCTTTCAGATAAAATGAAAATCATCGACCTTCGATCACGCCGTCAAAGTCACTGACGACCAGTGCGGTCGGCTATCCTAGCCACAGCTGGGCTTCTCATTTCACTGGACGTCGTCGCGACTATTAATATTGCTGCAATGCATTCGCAGAGGGCGCACGCCAGCAAGCTAATTGATACAAGGCCAAAAGATTCTCAGGAGTTTTTTATATGCTGGCGTACGCGTATTGTTGCTGCCTACAACGTGTGTAAATTTAAGAAAAATCAAACTTGGGGAAAAAGTTATGAGGTTTTGAATTTTTTTGCATGGGGCTTTATGGACAAAAAGGGTTAAGTTTATTTCTCAGGCCAGAAAAAACTCAAGAATTTCATTTGAATATACCAACATACTTGCATTGTTGCTGCCCACAATATATGCGAATTTTAGAAAAATCGAATCTGGGGAAAAAGTTAGCCAATACCCGCAATGCAAATTTTTGGGAAAATTGCCAAAAATTGCTAGGGGAGCGATATCAAAATTCTGTCTTCAGCGTTTTAGACGTCGTCGTCCACTATAAGCGTGCCAAATTTGGGAAGGATCGTTTTGGAAATGGCGGAGCTACAACTTTTTTCGATTTTGCATATAAAGATCGACCGAAAAAGTCGATAAGCGGAGTCGGTAGAATAACTTCTTTACACTTTGTATAATGACTGTTTAGTTACAACACACGTTTTGCACATTTTACAAAAACAACTGGAAATGCATGGTTTTATACATAGAAAAGTTTAAACTCTATTAAGCCCACTTTTTAAGTAAACGTAGTACAGACGCACCCCGAATAGCATAGAGGCAGGCATTAACTTAGAGCAACTATCACTATAACTTACAATATAATTATAATGTATTATAATTATATAGATATTTATTCACCATATATGATAGTACAACAACTTAACTACAACTTATAGGGAATGACGCCCAGTTTACAGCGAAACCGTCATGGGTAACACCTTGGTACACAAAATGTACAAATACTGTGGACAAAATCGCAGTGGGCGAAAACTTAAAAATATATGAATACATGTACATAGTGAAATAAGCTAGCAAGAATTTCAGATCGTATTATTGCTTATTATATACGGTCAATCTGGCTGGCGAAGACACAGATTCTTACAGACAGTGCGCAAGGAGTGAATGCTCGCGTTACGTTACGTTACTTTACGTTTGTAGTAGCAATGCAATCAGACAGAGTATAAATTGGTGTAGTGAACCGAATGGTGATTCGTTTCAATTAGCATTGGCGTCTCAACGAACGTAGTGCCATTCGCGCCGCACTACATTAGTCTCGTGGCCGTTGTATCTGTGTGTTCCCTGCCGTTGCCTAGAAATACAGAAAAACTACTTCGTAACTATTTTTTACTTCGTCAATTCCATAGTAACCTGATCGATGTTATCTCGTTCTTTTTTCAATTCGTTATCCCTATTGTTGTTCGTTTTTTGTCTGACACGTTCTGGCAAGACAGTGTAGCTTAAGAGACGAGAACGAGAAAACAACAGAAGTAATTGGTCTGCATGTTGCAGACTTCTCAATGTATTAAAAAAACTAACAGAACGTGGCCACTGTGGATGAACTGGTAGGCCTACTAAATCAGGAAGGCCAAAACAAACACATCGTTCAATACGCCAGATATCCACAAAGACGGAGCTATAGTAGTATGTAGCAACGTGCGGGTCATTCTTCGAGATCTTGGTCTGAAATGTCTTTCATTTACCAATAAGCTTTTTGCACATTATTGTTAGTTTCTTTTGCATTTATATTTTGCAAGGTAGTGTGGTGACGCAGTTACAGTTTGGTGGGATATTGAATATTCAGTTTATTGCCAATTGTCTTGTAAAATTTAACCGACGGAATTGGTTAATATTTGGCTAAAATATGGACACTCACAAAGTAAAATGTTTTTGAGACACATTATGGCGGTGATGGTGATGATGATAATTGTAATAATAAATAACCAAAGTAATTTAGTATCACGCGAAATCGCTGATCGGTGCTGCCCGCTGGTGAATCATAAGCAGGCAATTTTAAAAAGTTTAGCTGGGGGTTAACCTCGCAAATTTTTCCTTTCCCTGGGAAGTTAGGGACCCCCATCTAACACAATGTGTCATTTACCTGCCAAACTGCATCTAAATCCATCAGACGTTTTTAGCCGAATGCACGAATGTGACAGACGACAGACAGCAGACAGACCACGCTACAGACTCGTGGGTAGCTATAAGGCGATTTCGCCTCATAATAGGTTTCTAGCACTAGCAGGCTAATACCGGTAATAAAAGAAAAATGTAATGATTAATATTGTTGTTTTGCTGCCGACATTATAGACACAAGATAAACAGCAAAAGTGAATATCTATAAAAGTTTCCAATTAATTTCAGAGCTTAACTATTTGTATCGTTTCGCACACCCGTAGGCTACGTATAGTTTCCTGTGCTCGTATAGTAGTCGTAGGACAATCGTGAGTTACGGTGGAAGCCGTTGCGGTTGCGTCTCGTCGCGTAAACCTGCAGTCGCGTCGTGGTCGGTCGGCAGCCGATACGACTTACTTACGATTCCCGCGACGATCGTTCGGCGACGTTTTGCCGATTTCATCTCAACGCAAGCTCCGTGCGACTCAGTCGACCGGCCCTGTTGGTAGCTGCCAGCTATAGACCATGCCACTGAACCGAACAACTCGCAATTTGCATTCCGCACATCGACATTATACAGTTCTCCGCCATAAAACGAACGGGTGGTCAGTTAGGCGCACTGTTGAAGATTTCATCATCACGATCATCATCATCAGCAGCAGCTGCAACAGTAGCAGCAGACGAATTCACTGAATTCACTGAATCAGCGCTGTGTCAATTGACTCACGCAGGCACTGGTTGCGCGCGTCATAAACCGACTCACTTTTCTAAATTGCCAATACTTGCATCACAATAATATTAGATTTCCTTGCACACCCGTTTACTCTCACTGAGGAGCGAGTATTGAATTTATATCTAACGTTAAGGCTTATTTATGGAGCAATTAACGCACATCTAAAAGTAACCAAATTTTTGCGAATTTTGAATACGAAGTTCACCGAAATGCGTTTTCGGCCGAGGCTTTGCTCCACTGGGAAAGTTTACAGCACTCCTTCAGACCAGTAGCTAGATTAAGATTAGCTTTAATATGGCCTCATTGGGGCTGTAAAGGGGAAACCGCCAAGGGGCCCGGCGGGAAAGAAAAGCGAAAAGTTTGGCTATAGCCCCTACGGTCCGATAGACCTCTCTTGCGCTCACGACGAGTAAAGGCGCGTACAGAGCGACGTAACTGAACTGAACTGACACGGTTTAGTTTTTGACGAACAGATTAATAGGCAAGCACGGCGAGCCCATTGGTCATTGGCTGATGCGAGATACCTGAGCATAATCACATAGGCCACTGACACCGTTAGACGGTGCCTACTGTAATGCATTACTCCCATCGGCCAGTTTGTTTAAAATTAAACACGCCTTAAGAAAATAGCGCGTGTAAGGTTCAAGCAGCGACTGACGCATGGCGGCCGTGCCAAGTGACGCCTATAATGGTAATCAGTGCGGGGTGATGCGGCATCTGCCCTTTTACCCTTCCTCCTTCATCATCATCAGGATTCTGTCCCAGAATGTATGCTTCCTATAATCCCCGAAGTGTGTCGGAATGCTGATTATCAACGGTGACAGGCAGGTGGAACAGAGATGCCAAGTTATCATACCGCCAATGCTGATGATAATCCCTCTCGCTCTCTTCTTTTCCCTTTTTCCTTTCCCCTTTTGTTCGTTCTCTTCTTTACCTTTACTGGGGGGGAGGGGGCTTATGAGCTCTCCCATGCACTTGGTCTCGGGAAGAGCCGCAGCCGAAATCAAATTTGGTGCATTTTAGCATGAAATTATGACATCTGGTAGCAGCAATTTTACTTATTTTCCAGACAAATCTGCACCAACATGGGAGACATTCATCGTCGGCTGGTGATAATGTCTGCGCGGGTGAGCGGGTAACGAGTTTAATTACGAGTGTCACTGTCACCGCGACAGCCGAGCCCAGGGAGGCGTGAGACCAGGTTTCCGAGACAGTAGGAGTCTAGCAAGCAATAGACGAAGCTGGGAGCGAGACATGCTATGATAACGTGTGCTCTACGGGATGATGCGATACATGATACATCTCAATGTGCGGTAAGTTGTTCGCTCGCTAGTCGCTAGGTGGCGCGTCGTGATCTCTCGTCACGCTATCTATCGCGTCTGCTGAGACACTGCCTAGCTTATCGGAGGATTATGGGACGATTTGTGTGGTTCCTTTGATGGCTGTCGTACGACGATTCGTGCACTCGGTGCGCTGTTTCATTGGTTAATTATTGCAGCCATCAGATTACCAGAAGCGAAAAAGTAAACTTACTAACTACGCCTGTGCAGAACTCACTGGCGACGTGATGACGAAAACTACGTCATATACGCAGGCCTGCAATAAAGGGCTATTTCTAGTGATTGCAATAGATTGAGAAATCTGTAATCCTGGTATCCCGCTTCGGGATTAAGCTTGCATATTGGTCGTTATTTTCGTATCTACAATAAACTTATTTCGTGCATAAGATGCGGTGGACTCGTACGGAAAGTATGTCGGAACGGTACCGTATAGAGAGTGACTGTGACTATCAAAATACAAATTACAGTGCACAGCAAAAAGTAGTACTTTAGCGTGCATAAAATATTTTATTCGTGAGACCTCTATAACTGCTACTTTATCATTTAACGCTCAAAAAATGCGATTTCAACAAATTTTTAGGCGCGAAAGCAGCTACTACTTTCAGCGCGTCTTATCCATCGTAATACTGTACGTCCGTCCGTCCGTCCGTTTGTCCGTCCGTCTATCCGTCACACGGGTGGATCAGTCAAAACGGTGCAAGCTAGGATTACCAAATTTGCTGCCAGGAAGACTTTAGTTTCAGGAACCGTAAAGCTTTTTCATAAATTCGAACGGGGTCACACTAACGACGGCGCTAAATCAGAGGGGGTGGAAAGAATTTGCGATTTTGGCCAATAAGTCGCTGTATCTCAATAACGGTGCGAGATAGGGCCTAGGTTACTATTAATCACTAATAGGAAGTAGTACAGTGGCTCTCGATTGCCACCAAATTCAATGACCTTGAACGACCTTGAACGCTAAAATAAGGGTTTTGTGGATTTTTGGCGATTTCGAGCTGCAAGACACTTTTGAAGAGCGAATTGCGCTAAAAACCAATTGAGTTAGACATGGAGAAGCGGCATATGAAATTTTCACCATTGAACGTAGATTTCGACGGTCCAAGTCTCGATTTTCTAGGTTCAAGAAAACCTGCGCACAAAAGCATCAAAGAGGGGTACCCCCGTAAAAGTCGTTATTTTACCGTTGTTGGCCAGTTTTTCGTGAAAACAGCTGGAGATACTGACAGTTTGCGAACAGTTTGCCCATTGGCTTTCGCGCGTCTTGTGAGCCTTAGCTCAAATTTTTTGTTGTACTTCCGAAATCCCGGGATTGGGTCGCCGCCAATCCCGGGGATTCGGAATCCTGGGGATTGCAATCCTTAGCTATTTTTGCTTTTGCTGCAGTGCACGAATGTCCTACTACAGCACCGAAGGAGGTGCACGTATCGTCTTATTGCCGCCTATAAGCAGATATATCGATGACGCCGTCAGACGGTGTGGTGAGTAGCCACGATCTTCCTTGGAATGCCAGACATTGATACGAGCCCATGCCCCACCCCCGCTTTGACATCAGCAGACAGGAAAATGTTACTAGTAACGAACGATTAATGCCGGGAATTTTTGACCGTCCACCGTGTTTGAAATTATGTTCACCAGCAACTAATATGCGCAGGCCTACATCAAAACCCTGCTGCGTAGGCCTAACTCCGATCTACGATCAGTCAACGACTTGTCGCAAGCCATGGCATCACGTGATGACTGGCGTGTCGTCTGCGCTGAGATCGACGTCGACAGCACCACTGCGACGTAGAGCGAAGAACTGATGAAAGTTTGTCTATAGACGTTGTGAATGCAGGCAGATATATTTATGCTGTAGGCCCTATACTATAGTTCCCAAGGTACTGAAACTGGACATTGCACGTTTTGTCGCCAGTCCTTAAGACGCGTAGACAGACATAACTAAACTCAACTGACATGGTTCAGTTTTTGACGAACTGACCAATGATAAACAGTAATGCATTACAGTAGGCACCGACTAACGGCGTCGGTCAAATGATTACGCCAGTCAAGTGACTTGGTTTACGTACGCGTAAACCAATGACCAATGAGCTCGCCCTGCTTGCTGATTGGTCAGTTCGTCAAAAACTAAACCGTGTCAGTTCAGTCAAGTTGAGTTCCTCAGCAGAGGCCCGTCAAAGAAAACACCAATGCTTCCCACATGCAGAGTGCATGGTGGCTGGCGTCTGTAAGAATCGCGTCGATCGGATCATTCGTTACGAGTCACTTGAGACCACCGTCTATCTCGACCGGTGCCGGGTGTTACTGTAATGTAGGCCTACTGTACAGTCGTCGACCCGCTATCGTGTGATCTGATTGACTCAGTGCCGTGAGTGAACTGAACCTATTGACGCCGCTTCACTGACTGACCGCAGCCATCTCTAAACTGAAGATTTATATAACAGCCAGTAAGCTATAAGCTAGAAGGACGCGCAGGGCCTACGGAGGGAAAGAAAAAACTCAACGAAAATGAAACAAGTAATTTGAGCAAAGCTCGATCATGAGACGCGCGACAGCCTATGGCATTTCCTGTCCGCAAACTGTCAGTCTATCTCCAGCCATTTCGTCGCAGTTCATTCTTAGAGTGTGCGCTGCAGCCGAAAACCGCAAAAATCAATAAAAATCTTTTATTGTGGAAGCTCAGGGTCTTTCAAAGTCATCGATGTTGATACGAATGACGTCACTAGTGCTTGTTGTGATAGGAAGCATGTCCATGTTTATCTGCAACCGTTTTGACGAAAGACTGACCAAAAACGGTAAAATAACGACTTTTACGGAGGTACTGCTCTTTGATGCCCTCATGCGCAGGTTTCTTTGAACCTAGAAAATCGAGACTTGGACCGTCGAAATCTACGTTCAATGATAAAAGTTTCATACGCAGATTCTCACAAGGCCCCTCTCGGAGAGAAAATTTTTGAATTTTTCTTTTCACATGGTACATTCTGGCGTACTTTATAAATTTCTGGCCGACGGCGCCCCTCCCCCCAAACGTCGCGGGACCCGAGGTAGCTAACCCCCTACCCCAGCCTCTCGAAGGGCCTGCTAATGTCATTGAATTCGGTGGCAATCGAAAGCCAGTGTACGACTTCCTATTAGTGATTAATAGTAACCTAGGCCCTATCTCGCACCGATGTTAAGATACAGCGACTTATTGGCTAAAAATCACAATTTTTTCTACCCCTTGCATTTAGCGCCCTCGTTCGGGGTGATCCCCTTTGTATTTATGAAAAAAGCTTTACGGTTCCAGAAACTAGAGTCTTCCGTGCAGCCGACAATGAAGATTTGGTGATCCTAGCTTGCACCGTTTTTGACTAATCCACCCGTGCGACGGACGGACAGACGGACAGACAGAATTGCGATGGCTAAGACGCGCTAAAGCAGTTGCTTTTGCGCGTAAAAACTGAAACAGTAAAACTGTAAGGAGCTACCATTTCATTTCAGTTTATTAGTCCGCCCGGAAACGACATTATATTTTGCTGGCATTTATTATGTTTTTTCTGTTGCGATATCTCCGAGCTCCGTCGGCCGATCGCCGCGAAATTATGCACGACGATGGTAAGTGTGTTCGATTAAATAAGCCAAGTCCAAAATTTTGGGAGCCATCCCCGAAAATGAATTAAGGGGCCAAAACATGCAAAATTTTTCCTGATTTCGGACGACTTTGATGTTCGGCGGCGAATATCTCCGAAACGGATAATGGTATTCAAAATCGGACAAGAGTATACGATCGACAGCGATCCCCCCGCGTTCGAGAAAAAAGTCTTTGGTCCATTAATTATGGCGATCTCGATGTGGAATCATACCCACCCAAATCGAGTTTTTCGGAAGACCATATTTCGTCCCGTAAAGGGCTCTGCGTCCCGAAATTTTTACACGCGCTAGAAAATGACCAAGTCTTGCTAGCGCACCCCCCACCAAAGACAATTTTTTCAAGGGGCTGGTCAAAAATTGGCTTACAGTTTAGTAAATGAGCGCCTATAACTTCAAAGGTGGGGGATTCGCCCAATGAAACTTTGGCACGTGACGTGCCGCTATCTAGGCATGATAAGTTTGGTACAAGGTTTGGGGGCACCGCCCCTTAAAATTTGGGATGGCAAAAAACTTAAAAAATTTGGCATGATTTAAGAAAACTTTTGACTTTGAGCGCAAATGTCTCTCGAACTGATAAAGTTATCGACAAGCACGATCTCTTCTGCGTTGAACAAAAAATAATGAACTTCGGTCCACTAACAAAAACGTTATAAGTGCTCATGTTGACCTACCCTAAGTCGAGAGTGCGCGATCTGCGAATGCTAATGCATTTGAGTACGAGCCATGTCACTTTGCTGCCGGGAAAATTTCCCTCCCATGAATTTTCTTCCCAATCAGACTTAGGGCGTCGGGCGGACTCACGTTGGGCTTTGCCCCAAATTTTTAGTTTTAATGTTATTCCAGTTAAGTTAAGTTTTGTTGCTCTGTACGTTCGATCCTACATAACACCCAGCTTTCATTTCTTTTTATTTTCATTTTTGTCACATTGAACATTTTTTGGATTTGGATTTGGATATTAGTCGGCAGGGCCCCCAAACTATAACATTGCACCGACGGGCTGCGGTGTGTGAACTACTTGCCCAAGGTTGTTACCTGAGAGTGCAGTGGTTAGGGATCGAACCCCGATCTCGCGGTCATTGGGTCTGACACGCTAACCACTATAGTCTAGACTACCAAGACACACATTAAAACTTGCTAAAACTAGCAATTCGTTGGTTTCTGAACTCTGAAAGTAACATATTCATATACGTAAGATGGCATTTAAATATAAACTACAATGTGCGATAAAAACGACTAAACAAAAATAGAAGTGATGCGAATCGCATGCCATTTTTCGTAGGTTCACTTTAGTCACGTCGTATGTGCAGGCCTGAACGTCGAGCGGACATGGGTGACTACTTTGATAAATAAACTGATGTAATATAACTTTCGTACAAATAGGCCCCTAAGTGGCTTGTTGTGCACAACGCCGTACACTCATGACAATAACTTTTTAATAGCCTATATACACGCTTAGTTGGCTGAACGTTATAGGTCGAGTTTTGAGAACGATGTTCTTTATCGTCTGCCGCTACGCATATAAGACGGTACGTCGTAGGGGAAGGGGTCGGCGATGGTACCGTCAATTATTGGATAGAGCTATGACGAGTTCCTATAAGCTGTCAATAGTAACCATGTCTTTATCTGCAGCGGTTTGGTCGCAATTTTAAACGGAAAGTTGCTGTCTGCAGCCATCACACACGTCGGCCGAATTACCGTATAGTATCCCAGCGTTAATTGTAGTGTCCGATATAGCAGCGTCACTGTAGCGTGTATATGGGACTGTAGTCGCTCTGGGAAACTGCCTTCTTTCCGCGACCGGAAGTCGGATGCTGGCCTTCGGATATACACTGTAAGCTATGCGGTACGGTCGGCCCACACTATAGCGTCAGTCGAGTTTCTTGGCTAATGTTGCTTCCACGCGCGGCTCTATAACTGGGTGACGTTGCTGTGACTTATCTGCACTGTATCGATGATCAATCAAACGACGAACTGTCAGTCATCAATACAACGCACGGCATAATAAGCTCGCGTTCAGCTTCTCTGCGATAATATGAACGCCGGTCTGCATTATCGGTGGCTTAGCGAAAAGCAGGGATCGAACAGATACATTTATTCCTGGCCAAAAGATACGTGCCTTGTCTGCAGTGGCGTAGCCAAACAGGGGCGTCATTTAGGGGGGGGGGCTGGAGGGGTCTACGGACCCCCCAAGGATTTATGATTTCAGTTTTCTTCTCTACAAATTGTACCTTTGACTAAACGTGAAACAGCTAAAATGTCAACCGCGTTACCGCCGCAAGAACAATAGGCCTACGACACATACGAACTATTCCAG
>Ga0056128_1011289_pt1 | contig 11053 bp, 11 predicted proteins | sample WorMetLIZISLAND2_FD_71113 | JGI IMG/M metagenome (GOLD analysis project Ga0056128, IMG submission 71113) | Marine gutless worms symbiont microbial communities from Max Planck institute for Marine Microbiology, Germany - Olavius geniculatus... ... | reverse complement strand
GTAAGTAAGTAAGTAAGTAAGATAGATTAGTAGGCGCCGTTTAACAGTTAGCCACAATGCGCCGCGATATCAACACGTAAACAGAATGTTTTTCGCAGCCGCTTAAACTGTTCGAAGCTAATGTCTAGATTATAGATATAAACTTTTCACCAGCGAAAAAATTGCCAGGCAGTACTAAAGAAGAGTGCAATTAACACAGACCGATAAACCACGCTATTAACGAGATAAAAATGGTCGGCGGACAGCTCGAGGTATGGCAGAACAGCTAGTTTTAAATATCGCTTATCAAGATTATTAAATAATAAAACACAGACAAAACTAGAAAGCAGTCATAGCCCGCATACCTCCGCCAACGCCATGTTATTCGCCAGGTGGCAGCACCATATTCAATTTGACAGCGGTTTCCCTTATGCCCCCTTTAAAGCAATGGTAACGAAAATTTCTAAGTAATCCAGAATCCAGGATTCGTTCCGGATCACCCCCAAAATTGAATCACTGGTAGTTTTTGCCATTCCCGACATTCCCAGAAAATATCAGAAAGATTCGTCCATAACGTTTTGAGTTATCTTGCTGACACACAGACAAACAGACAAACAAACAAAGTCTGGCAAAAACATTACCTCCTTGGCGGAGGTAAAAATGGACGACGACAATGATGACGATGATGACACAGTTTGTAATGCAGACCTCAACGTCCCTGGAGCGGGCGACCTCGGTGAAATGTTCCTGAGCCTCGAACGTTTTGTCCGACCGATCATCAGTCGACGTCGTACTGACGACACACAGCCGGGCTTCGACCAAGTCTCGACGCTTGGCAAAGACGAGGAACTTGCAGAAGAACGGGACGGCGACCAGGTCGCGGTATAACTCGGTCGCCATTCGAGACACTTCCGTGAAACTCTGGCAGTCGAACAGCCAGAACCTGTAGACCAATCACAGCGCAGAATGAGGTCACGTGGACAGCAAATACACACTCACGCTAAAATAGGCTAGAACATTCTAAGTCGAAAGAAATAATTTCGTCTTTTGACATTTTTGAGGTTTTATTTCCTGTAAGCAAAACGTACAGTTCAAACTGAATGGAAAAAATATTAATAAACTGTTGGTTGTTTTTGCTGACTTAAACATGATAAAAACAACGAAAATAAATTTTATTACTTTTTTATGACGTTGGTTCATTTTCATGATTTAACCGTAGGCCTATATTGTATTAGCTGTGTTCTCTGTCGGGTCAGTGCCGACACCGCCATCAGCTGAACTTGCATAGACTAACGGCCATTATTAACTTTTATTAAAAATTTAACAAAAAATGGCCACAACAGGCAAGGATGGGTTGAAGCAAATAGCATCAATAATGCCACTTGGTTTAAGGCCGGTGAAGTGTTATTTCACTGTGTTGTTTATTCTGTTTATTTCATCTGTTTGTACTACCATACTATACATCATGTATAGCGAATAATATTAAATACATTATATCACGTAAACTACACTAAAATGTACAATAAAATTTTTGAAAACACGAAATAGGCCTATTTTGTTCAATTTTAAACAGACAGGCAGAAAAAGGTCACGGCAACCTGGCGGAGACGGAGGTAGTAAAAACGACAGTATCGTTGACAAAACTGAGCGGAGTTGTACCCGTTACGTCTTCCCACTGAGCAGGTATTGTCCCACCTGACAGCCATAAACAATGATTGATTAATTATCGCATGCACTCTATGCGGCCATGTTTAGTTACTACACATCAGCGAATGCGGCTTCCATATAGGCTGCATTACGAGTCTAGTACGTACGCGTCCATTCTGTCTGTCTGTCACATAGATATGCAAATTTCCAACTCCAAAAAACAAAAAGTCGCAGAAAAAACCAACTTAGTATAAGAATTCCAGTGAGCTAAAGCAACTGCTGTCTAAATTTGTAGCTCAAAAATTCAAAGCTCAAATAAGGTTAAGATTGGCATTGCCCAGACCTAGGCGCACGGCCGCGTAATATGTCACCACTGGGCCGACATTCATGTTTCTAGTTACATCTGCCGAAATTACACGAAACACACAATGTCATCTGGACGCTACAAAGTAAGTAAGCAAAAACAACTCCGTATTTTACCCCCCCCCACCATTTTTAAGTTAAAATGGGTCAGACTATTTTTTGTCAGCTAGACTATTCCAAAATGATAAGCGATTATAACCGTAACTTCTAAAGTTTTCATATCTCGTCCAGCCAATACAACAAAAAGTTAAACTAACAAGTACTTTTGCAAAGCATCAAAATGCCCAGTACAATATGCAGTACAGATAATACGTATGGTAGTCGACAGTATTGCATATTCATCGTCGACATCTATGCGTATTCATTCTTTCATCCTCTCTTGTCTTGTTATGACGTCACTGTGGTTGCTGTGGCAACGGTTGCCATGGCAACGATATCACCTGTCTACTGCACGACACGTATTAGGCTACACTGAACATATCAACAATATACTGACATGCACTAAACAAAAACAGTTAATAAATAAACCCAAAAATAATAACGCATCAAGATGACATTGTGCGCCGTGATAGCATCAAGCAGAAAATTGATAAAAGTAATAATTAGAACACGAAAATGTATTAAATCTATCTCAGTGGCGTATTCAAGACTTACTTCGCTTCTCTCCTCCGCTTTCTATTATTTCCGTACCCCCTTTAATTTCTTTTACATTTCTCCATTTTTTTCTGTTTTCCCTTCGCACTATTTTCATTTTATGCTTTTCTGCAGGTCTAAAGACAGAAGCTCAACGAAAGGAAACGGTGAGATATTTATCGTGGAAATTTAGGGGAATTTTAATACATTATTCATTACGATTAATGATTATACCGTATACGATGGCGACATGGGACCCGCAGCGATACTGCCAAATAATTTCCCATTTTATTAGAAACATGGCCGATTGTCCACCCCTTCCCACTAATGCCACTGAGCTTATGCAGCATTAAATATATACAGAAGCTCGTGATCGTGAAAACATTAAGTAAGTAAGCAACCGCGCAGTTATTATCAGTAAGTAACAACGGCACGGTTATGATATAATTCTCGGCAAACATTACAAAACCCGTTTACCCGCCGTAATAACTAATGCACTATAAGATATTGTGCTGTTTTGGTTTTTTTTATGCGGTCATCCTAACAGGCCGCATTACGGGTTTCAGTTGTCCATCCGTCCGTCCATCCGACCGACCGTTAAGCTTCTACGTTTTGAAGCGTTCTGTTACAAAGAAGCGAAAATTTCGGCCCAATTAAAACATAATTTGCGGCTGTCCGACGTACTGGCCAATACACTTACCATAACCATTGGCGGATCCAGAAGTTTGGAATAAGGGGCGGAGAGGTAGGGGTGGGGTCTGGAGAGGGGGCTGCCCCCTCCGCAGAAAATTTTTGAAAATTTTATTCAAAAATCATGTATTTTGATGCAAAATTGTCCCTTGTTTTAAGATGCATCCGGTCAATAAGGGAGAGGGGGCGGCCGCCTCCCCCCTTGAATCCGCCACTGGCCATAACCCATTTAAACTGAAAAAACGGCATAACTGTTATTGCTGCTGTGGAAAAAACGTTCACAGCAATTTTGATTCAACTACACATTTTAATATTATTGTGTTTGACTTACAACTCCGTAAACCTATAGGAAAAAGGTACAGAAGAACGAAAGTGCAAGACTCGTATTACGGCCCATTAGCCATTAGGAATGACGCACAATTAACTTGACCGAAATTTTTGATTAGTAAATCGATGACCGCATTTTGTTTCGTGCTATGGCAAAAAATGATTAAAATGAGCCGAAATAAAAACTCAAATTAGAAGCCGGCCGAGGCGGGGTGGGTGGGGCGAGTAAACGGGTCGTGAATGTTAGAAAGCGTAACAAGACAAAATGTCTACTTACGACTCTTACCCGTGATACTGCACAGCAGATGCAGTGTCGGCGAATCGGGGCTACACTCGTTCAGCATTCCCTTCTGGGCGGAGCGAGGCAGCGGGATCATTAACGTGATTGGTCGATGGAACTTCCGGCGGCGCGGCTCCACCGTTACGATTGGACTAACGGCCACGCGGTTGCCTAGCAACCGGGCAACTAGTTCCGGCGGTACCGGCTGAGCCTGAATAAAAAACACAGGCCGATGAGTTTTTATGGTATTTTGCATTTATCTTCCTTTGCTATATAGCTATCATATATGTGTGCAAGGCAATGCTATTCGCCAGGTGGCGTCACCATCTTCGGTTTTGCAGCGGTTCCCTTATGCCCCCTTTAACGCAATGGTAACGAAAATTTCAAAGTGCTCCAGAATCCGAGTTTTTTTCCGGATCACCCCCAAAATTGAACCACTGGTAGTTTGTACCATGCCCTACATGCCCTCAAAATTTCAGATAAATCCGTCCATAACTTTTTGAGTTATATTGCTAACAGACAAACAGACAGACAGACAAACAGACAAAAACCGGCCAAAACATAACCTTCTTGGCGGAGGTAATTATAACCGACTATGCTTAAATATATTCAAAGTAAATAGGCGTAACTCGACTCCAATCACGCTGAGTGTAAAACGTTCTGCTAAACCAGTAAGTTAGCAAGTAAGGAAGTAAGTAAGTAGTTTATTTAATACCTGTCAGACACACGTGCTTATAACAGTAGTGAAACGCATCATAATATCTAAAAGGAAGGCAAGAATATAAAACAACTATAAAACATAAATACACAACAATTAGCAATTGCATAAGCCTAATATTATGCAATAGGCCTTACAATGTAAATATAGGACGAAGCTATAAAGAGATCAAACAATAAAGTTACTGATATTAAAATCACACATAAGAAAGCAGTATAAAACCAAAACCATGGGCGCGTTCCGTTAATACATAATTTACTCAGCACTACACAGGTAGCTTGCAGCGCTGTTGGCAGCAATAAAGCGCTGCGCTACTTAACGGCCCCCAAACGACATCGCTTTCGCTAGCAAAGAAAGCGCTGTCGAGAGCGCTGAGTAACGGGGTGTTTACACGATCTAGCAAACGTCCAGCATTAGCACGTGTATTTTGAATACATGCTGGAAGTTTGCTGGACGTTTGCTAGATCGTGTAAACACCCTATAACTTAACGCGCCCCATGTTCTGGAGTTCGGAATCTAAGCTAGACCTATATAGAAGGATAAATACTCAAACTTGATAAAAACGAACGCTTTCGTTAACGTTATGGCTGAATATCCAGTTACCTGAAGTCCAACTTTGATCGATTTCATCAGAGCGCCCTCGGGAAAGACAGCTTGAACCTGCGGGTCGACGCTAGAACTTAGTACAGCGCCGGCAGGACCAATGGTTGCTGTTTCAAGTCGACAACGAGTCACCGTGGCAAAATATCTCGGCAGATCTTTAGTTACGATTCGCACCACTCGCTGGTTCTTGCCGCCCGCATCGGCCCCCTCCGCGCTACGCTCTTCTACAAACATTACGCATACGGTAAAAATTCAATTAAGCTTTTTATAAATTCATTCTGTGCTACCGGTTTCAGCCGGCGAAAAAAAGGTACGGGACGGTAATTTTTTCTTTTAATTTTTATTTTTTGGCATGACATTTTACAAAAAAATCGCAAAAAACAAATTGTCACGCTAAACAATAACCACGAAAACTAAAGTGAAAATGCGGCAGCATTACAGACTGTATTGTGAACAGTATTTGAATAAATATGTGAAAAAAACTGCAAAAGTATTTTAAAAGTCTAATAAAAATCTTAGTGATGCAGGTTTTTTTCTTAGTTATTTGGATAGTAAGCGTTATATGGCTTTTGCCTGTGCTTACTCAGGCCACCAGTAATTCTGGTGGCTTCGGTGAATTCGGTGGACACACTTAAAACATCACAATTATTTATGGAAACCATAACGCTAACAAACCGTCATAAAAACAGCGTATACAGACCTAGTATACCGCCGGTGACTGGTGGGTTAGTAGGGGTATCTCTGAGGGGCGTATCATCAGCGGGTGTCACGTGTTCGCGCCAGGTTTGTCCGTTGTCACTGCGTAGTACTATCACCTCACGCTCGCGATCCCGTATTGACGCACAATGCGGTACCTCGATAACTATAGGCCTAGGATATACGAAACACAATAGTTTAACAAACATAGTAAACAAAGTAAAACAAAACAAACACAGAACATTATTATTAGCAAGAATTAATACTACGTAAACTGTTTTAAGTGCGTACCGAGCGACGTAACTGAACTGAACTGACACGGTTTAATTTTCGACGAACTGACCAATGGGCAAGCACGGCGAGCCCATTGGTCAATAGCTGACGCGTACGTGAGCACAGTCACGTAAACCACCGACGCCGTTATATAGATGGTGCCTACTGTAATGCATTACTGCTTGCCCATTGGTCAGTAATAGGTGAAGAACTAAACTGTGTCAGTTCAGTTCAGTTCAGTTACGTCGCTCTGTACGCGCCTTAAAAATATTTTTTGTTCGTCGCTGCGAGTTAGTAGCATCTTCTGGCGGCGACCAGAAAGCGTTCTGAAAAAGTTGCCAAAACGTCAAAAATATTTGCCAAAGAAAATAAGTCAGTAACTTGGCGAATTCATACAGCTTATGAAATTTAGACATGGCCTACTACAGAACTTGTGTGACAGAGGCGTAATTAACTGATAACTAGATTATCACGAAGTAAAACTTGGCATACATTATTTTAACTTGTACGATTGACATTATGCACGCAGAACTATATCTAAATGCTAATATAATAATGCTTGTTAATGACATCAAAAACCCGATTTTATAAAAATAGGCCTAGGAAATGGAGCCTAGCTATTTACACCGTGGGCCATAAAAACGTGCCACTTTACTTTTGTCCATATCTTCGCCAATTATTGACCAATTTTCAAAATTCTTTTACTGGCACACTCTGCAGACAATTGGCAATAATGTGATTATTATACATCCCACCACACGGTAAATGCGTTTTACACTACCTTGTGATATATAAATGTAAGCAAAAACTAACGATAATAACAAAAATTTAGGGAAATGAAAAAACACTTCAAACGAACATTGCAATGAATTATTAGTATATGTTATGTGTTAGACCCACACAGTCTAGTGTTATACAGACCATTCACTGCAATGTTGGTCTGAAATGTTTTTTTTTCAATTTTACCAAAATGTTTGTTTCTTGTTATCGTTATGTGTGCATATTTTATTGACATTTCACAAGGTAGTGTAGAGTCGCATTTGTGGTGTGATTGGATCTATAATAATCACATTATCCCCAAATTGTATGCAGAGTGTGCAGGTGGAAGAATTTTGAAAATCGGTCGGTAAATGGCGAATGCATGGACAAAAGTAAAGTGGCACGTTTTTCGGCTCACCCTGTATAAGCGTTCACTACGACTATGAAAAAACGACATACCCGAGAAAGCTGGCGCTGACTGGACCCATCTCTAGAACTCTACTGGCCAGCGCTTCTCCCTCCATCAGTGGAGGCGGACAAGACAATTTTTCTAGTTTGATCAGCTTGCACGTGACCCGGGTGGGTGCACTGGCACGCCCCGGCGGAATCACGATCCGCACGCCGGAATGGCGGCATCCGTGCAGCGCTCCGCCGCGCGCATCCACGATGAAGCTCACCAGAAAACTGCGCATAGCAACCACAGCAAATTATTTTACAATCACATCACTTATTACCATTATTCGAAGCACGTTATAACGATTGATTCATTCAATTGGCCACGAAAGAAATCTAACGCATCATTAAATTCTCATGTTATTGCATTTCACTCTTCACACAAATGTGCACTTTGCGGAATGCACTTCAACTAACGACTACTGCTTGTTAATTTCTTTTACGAAAAAGTTTAAAAAATATACTTCAATCGCCAAAAGTTATGCCAGCTAGATCAATGTTTCCGTTAGCATTGAGTCCTATAACATGATGACAATTAATAAGCAAATTGTTGCTATTATTAGTATCAATAAAATGCTATTAAAATTAAATGATAAAATGTTAGGAAAATTACCTTTTCCATCGCATCAGACTGCATGCAAACAAACGCAGCAACGTCAGCATAAAACAACACTTAAATATTCGGTTATTATATATAAATAATAATTATATCAATCGTTTACTTTTGTTCTAAAATGTGATAACAACAGGTAACATGCCTACTAAAGATATGAAGAAAGATGCTCGTTCTAAATTGTTGAGGTAAAGTTAAATGTTAGGTATATCAATTATCCAAGCTGAGTTTAATAGTACTATTGTGATAATTATTATAATTTACACCGTAAACAAGACCCCACAAGGTCGTAGGGCAGTGCAGATCTCCTTTTCCTTAGCCTTCAGCCAGACACCAGCTTACACTGCAAGGTCATGGATGAGCCTATACGGTGCTAGTGCATCGTGCGGTGTGGTGTGCCTGTTTACGTCCCAGCTTTCACTGATACTCACTGTGCCTAGCCACGGACGGATGGCCAGGTTGAGTTGACCTGCGTGGCTGGCTCTATACCACTATGGTTTACCAGTCTGTAGACAATCGATCACCCATCCCAGTACTAACCAGGCCCGGCGTAGAGCAACTTTGTTGATGAAGACCAAGCTACCATGACATAAATATGATTATAATACGTAACAATTATTATTATATAATAACTATAAAGGACAAAAATATATTACTTGGACAGTTTTCCGGTAGGCTGTCGGGTCGGCAGAACTATATTGTCGGCGGATATGCTGGTGAGTGGTGGGACCGGTTCATCCGCGCCGCCGGCACTACTTGTCAACGACGTCTTGGTCATTGGGGCATAGATCACGTGACAGTCAGCTTCCGAGAAACTAGGTTTGATCGGTGATACGGGCGCGCCTGTTGTAGTGGTGGGAGGTATGCTTGAATGAAGGCAGACGGCGACCGTCGACGATGTGGATAGACCTTTACTGTTGTCACCGGTCAACTATACAAACAGCCGGATAATTATTAATTAATTGCTTAATTCATTGATTTATTTATTAATTAATTTTTAAAATCAGAAATAAATAGGTATTAATTAATTAGTCAATTAATAAATAAGTAAATAGTTTATTGAAACGTGCAAAACGTATGTGTTTTCGACAACTGAAAGCATTATACAAGCAGACTGACGGACCACATACACTATGGTAACGTTCGTAGCAGTAGCTGCCACTGATGACGCCTGAAACGTTTATTACGACGTGTTTTCTCAAAAACAATTAGATCATTTTTTTTCAAAGAATTACGCCAAATCACATGCAAACATACAAAAAATAACATCTAGGTTCTAGGCCTTGTGTAAATTTACAAAAAAAACTTGTGAAAAAAAGCAGCACGAAATGACACTGTCAATTTTCCGGACTGCTGCAAACCTGAGCCGCTGATTGGACGGAATCGGTCATGGAGACGACGCTGATTGGTCGCTGCTGTCGCGACGTCACTATGACGTCAGACGATGACGTCACGCGATGAACCAGCATGGTTGTGCTGCCTCCTTCCGGCGACGTAAACATGTCTCCATCGTCCTAGAAAACACATTCGCAGCGTAAAAGATAAACAAGTCAGACAGACGACCAAAAGATGACAGACCACGCGACGTAAAAATGAGTAGGTATATACGCCCGATCAGCCGCGCCAGATTCCCTCCCCCACTTCACCCCGCTACTTTTTAATCGTAAAAAATTGACCAGAAGTTAAGCAAGCTAGGTTAGATGGTCACGTTACGTCAACTTTATAGACGGACAGACGGACGAATGGACTACGTATATCTGTATTGCGCGGCGCCGCAAAAAAACGACGGCAGACGTAAAACGAATTAGTTTGTCCTTTAGCACAAAAAAATCACACACGTAAACTTAATTAATGTATCGGGGGAGGGGGATGTAGCCCCCCCCCAGTAGGAGTAGAGTGGATGACACTAATTCGGTTAGATCCCAGGAATAGGCCCGCAGAGTAATAGGGTGTCTACATGATCGAGCAAACATCGAGCGTTCTATGATAATTAGCATGTTAATTAGAAGGGCGGGTGGGTTGTAATTGAAAGGCCTATATAACACGTGATCAGTTGTGGGCTAAGAGCCTAAGCCTAGGCCTACATTTGAGCCAGGGGCGGGGTTCCAATAGGCTTGCTTGAGCCAGCTCGATGTTTGCTTGATCGTATAAACACCTTATAAGCTTTCAGTATAAACAAGAATCCGCACTATCGCACTATGCCACGAGCACTGGAATAATGTGGACAAAATATTTATCATAATTCGACAAAATTAATGCAGAGGCGCTCGTGTATATGTATACGCAAGGGCAAGAGAGCACTTATGGTAGCGGATCTAATCGGAGACGATTTATACACACAGATTAAAAGAAAAGCAAAAAAACCTACGCGACACATTACAATTCAGACCATGTTGAAACCTAGGCTATACATATAGGCCTATAATGACGAACACGGGACGAACTTTAGCCGTGGATCCGATAGAGTCGTCCTGTAGAGTTTTGATGTCGTCGCTAGTAAAGTACTGAAACGTCTGATCACCGACCAACACTTCGTCGCCAACTGCACGCGAACAACACACCACGTTTTATCACTTTTATATTCATGCATCTTTATCGAATTGAAAAAAGCTGTTTTTTCTCAAAGTTAGAAACAAAATGCTGCAAACAGCTGCAAATTTTCGACAGAAGGAATAGCTTGCCCTCTAAAGAAATCTCAGCTTAATGCCGTTAATTTTGCCCTCAATTGTGCCTTTAGAAAAATTTTTTTCCACGCGTTCTCAGGAAGTGGTTGAAATGTGTAAACTGGTATTCAGCTGCCAAACGCCATCCGACGCAGTGGCAAGCAGAAAGTGTAAATTTTTGAGTAAGTTTATCGTGTCAGATAATGTGTTGTGTAACGTGTTTAAGGATGTGGCAATGAAAAAACTGTTGGCTATTGAGAACAATGCCAGTTATTAGTTTGTTTTTTAGTTAAGTTGTTTATTTTTTCTATTATCTTGTATTTTGCTGTCAGTGTTCTGACGAATAAAGTTGTATA
>Ga0056128_1011284_pt1 | contig 11054 bp, 4 predicted proteins | sample WorMetLIZISLAND2_FD_71113 | JGI IMG/M metagenome (GOLD analysis project Ga0056128, IMG submission 71113) | Marine gutless worms symbiont microbial communities from Max Planck institute for Marine Microbiology, Germany - Olavius geniculatus... ... | reverse complement strand
AGTCTTCCAGGCAGCCGATGGTGAAGATTTGGAGATCCTAGCTTGGACCGTTTTTGCCTGATCCACCCGTGTGACAGACGGACGGACGGACAGACGGACAGAATTGCGATAGCTAAGACGCGCTATAGCATAGCTGCTTTCCCGCGTAAAAATAACAACAAAATAAGCTTAATAATAAAATAAGTAGACATTTCGATTTGTGCGTTTTGTGCAATTTTTATATCTATTATCTCACTATTTTACCTTTTAGTTGTAACCCTTAAAATCTTAACCAGCTATATTTAAAAATAATATTAATTTCTTTTCGCGTGGGTTGTCTATACATTTTAATTTATTTTTTTGTAATCGACAATTTTTTTCATTTTAAAAAATAATGACACAAATATCTACAGGTTGTTGTCTTTTCGTCAATCTGCGATTAAGTTAAAAAAAATTACAGCACCGAACATTGACAGAAATAAACGAATTAAAAATAAAAACGCAAGAATAGCCAAGCCCGTGGTGTGGGCACATGCTTTTTCTATTTTTGCATATTATTTATTTTTTAAACTCTACTGTGTCATAACCACGAAATTTCAAACAAAAAGATGTTCATAGGCTACGACATTTTATTTTATAATATGTTTACATAAAAGTTTTTGTCAGTCTCAAGTAGTTAACTTTAGAGCGAATAATTCGCCATATTGATATATTCGCACGCTCGCTCGAAAGCATCGCATGAAAGATGCTTTGTCGGAAGTGATTCTATAGGTATGAGTCGGTCCGTTACTGTTACCAAGGCGACGGACGCCATTAGCCATTGTGCTGTGTCACACTTATGCTTCAGCGACTGCTGCTATGGTGACGCTGACACCGCTTGTAGCGATCATGTAGCGGAATCGTAATACGACCAACTGGAAATAGTTCTCATACTTGCACAGTGACGATTCAGGAACGTGCGTCATGGAAGTTAACTCTGCAAGCCTAAGCACGCGTAACTTGCAAACACGTCAACATATGAAAATGCAAAAGGTTTTTTGCTTGTCCATCAAGATGTCATTAACAGAAATTCTCTAACTGATGTCTTTTGCTTCTGCTTTTTTAACAATTTAAAGATTTTTTGCATTTTGTATACTTAGTTCGTTTAAACAAAATGTAAAAAAATGTTTTCCTTTTTTGTCCATTGTCATCCTTTCTTTCACAAAAGTTTCCGAAATAGGCTACGGATTCGTGTTTTACAAAATGCGTACTAGACTTAATTTTGCGATTTGGGCAGGTTTTTTTAGAATTACGGTTAAAGTTGCATCGGTCGTTAATAAGTCTCAATAGCATTACGACCTTAAATTCTCGCGATCCAACACGTGCTGATAACATTTCTTTTAAACATATTGTGTAAATTATCTTAAAACATAAGCATGAAAATTAGTTAATCCATGGGGAACTTTCTGGCACCGGTACATTGCGTTTTGTTTTTTTAAATAGTTTTTTTTGTATTATACCGTTATGGTAAATAGATTGCTGAAGATCCCATTGCGTCATATATTACGTAAGATGTTGTTTGTGTTTCCAGTTTGTCACAAATCCCGCCTAACGACGGCACGTTCACCAGACGGATAGACAGATCGCGTATCGTTCGCTGAGCGCTGAGGATAGCAGCACCTAGAAGATAGTCGGCCATGAACAGACTGAGTGTGGGTGATCGGGAGGTGTGAAACGATCGATAATAAACATATGCTGCTGCTGATGCTTATTCGTCGTCTTCGCATAAACAAATCAAACGCCGATCCAACTTACTGTCGATCAAGTAAAAGTGCACGATTTGTGCGTCGGGTTGAAGGCCAAATCGGCGTTAGGCCAAAATGCCAGACTTAACTTCAACAAGTTAGGCCAATCTGTCGTTCGTGCAATAAGATTATGAGTTGACAGCCTGGATGTTTAAGCAAATATATTTTTTTTTATTTTTATTTAAACGAGTTTTACAGTTATTATCTACTCATCCATGCGCTAGGTTTGTTCCGTGGTTTAACATTGTTATGCGGTCTTCACATTAGACCGAATTACGGTTATGACTTTTGCCCTTTCGTCCGTCCGTCCGTCTGTCCGTTCTTCTGTTCCGTATTGTCTTTTAGCTCGAAAACAAAAAAGAAAAAATAGTTGTAAATGTTTTAAACAATTACTTAACCTTTGCTGCCGTTTATATCATTTGTGGACAATGAGTCACAATCTTCAACCTTACTGGCTTCTCGTCTGATGAGATGAATGCTATAACTGCATAACATTGCACGCTTTTTGTTTAAAGACAGTAAAAGACTAGTACTAACTTTACCGGTATGTTAAACTATGCTGCCTTTCACTCTTTTGCAGCCTGTCAGGTGATCTATTACCACATTCGACTGATCGACTTTCTAGGGACTGACAAGCGATGATGACAACAACGATTAATTGCTGATGTATGCAGCGGTCACTCATCGATTTGACGCAGCATCGGCTGCAGCTGCTGAGTCGAGTACCGGCTGCAGTCGTTGCTGGCCAATAGGACGCGTCAGATGGAACGGGCACCTGCTACAGTACGGACGAGCTGTGACGAGTGCTGCTGACTGCTGCCGTCCGACGCCCGACGCTCAGTCTGTTCAGTCGGTCTCACGTCACTATCTGCAGACAGTCAGACGACCAGTCGCTGAAATGCTAGATGAGACGAAGTACGGTGAATACAGCGGCTCTTGTACTACAGACGGACACGCCGGTGCACAGCGGGATCGACTAACAGAGTTAGACGTATAGGCTACTCTACAACGATCACGTCGATGTCGACTTTGTATCAAAGTCGATGCCATCGCAGAGCGCGCGACGGTGCATGCTGACATCGACCGCATGAAAAGTTTATGACATTGAAGAAAAATTGCGACAATCTGTTCGGCAAAGAATACGCGGTCATCTCGTCACACTGTCAGTTCTTCAAAGCGAATCAAGCTGCTACGAGATGACGGTTATCGTTCGAATTTATAACATACGTGCTGGAAGGCGAAAAAACGGTGAAAAGAGTCGGGACAATTAACAGGCTGTCAGTCTCTCAATACCTAAGAAATATCGACGTCGGGATTAGGCTAGTTAGATAATTTCGTTATACATAGTGAGAAATCCGGCCTTGAGGTAGTAAAGGATCATCATCATGTCAACGTGGTCAGTAGGCCTATTGGTCATCGTAACGGTCATCGTTTGGTCATTCAGTCTTTGTCGCAGCACTGACTTCGCGTCTAGGTCTACCTCACGCTCGTCCTCGCCGCCAGGTTTGTGCCGCTCGCTAGTTTGTTGAAAATACACACACTCCTGCAATTGTTATGCGGACGTTATGGATAGGTCGTATTGCGCGTCTTGCCCGACATCTGTCCGTCCGTCCGTCTGTCTCTTGCACAGGATCCTGACTTCAAAATTTAAAAAAATGGAGATAAACTATAATCGATGTGAACCAAATAATGTCGGTGCAACATCGTGTGTGGCCGAAAATTGCCATCGATATGAGGCAGCAATGACCGACGAGCTGCGGTGTCGTGGGTTAAAAGGTTAGGGGCAGGAAGTTGCATCTTTGCCGCCAGACAGCCGCAAATTTCTTTCAGTAAGGATGCTTGGCATTTTAATTTTTTTTCGGAAATGTTTCGCAAAATACAAATTTGTCCATTTTCAAAATTTGGTATTTTTTGGGAAGAAATTATTTGACAAACTGAAATTTGCTAACTGTTTTCCTTTTCCGCCGACGTGACTATTCTCGGCCACACACGATGTTGGCACACGGCACCGACATTTTATGCATTTAAGATGAGATATTTTCTGCAATCTGGCATTCACCGGTTGAAGCAATACGAACGCAAATGCAGAACAAACTGCATTAGATAGGCCTATAGGCCTAATCACGAAACCGTTAATAGTCAACTGCTATAAGTGGCGTCGTTACAGAAATGCTACGGGTTACAGCAGGTTGGTCGAGTGCTTTAGAATGATGTCGCTGCTATATCAGCATCACGTGCCAAATGTCATCACAGGCTCTTAGAGCCTTGTCCCCATGAAACGAATTATGGTTATCAGCTTAGAAACTATTAGTCGTGAGAAACTTATTTAAATACTATTCTGTGTCAGTATCAGTGGAAAATTTGAAATGGTTGACTGAAAATGCCGGATATGAAATTGCAGGACATGAAGTTGGCAGACCAATTTTGCAATTTTGATGGTCCGTCATTTTCATGTCCGTCATTTTTATCGTGCCCATTTGCTCGTTTGCAATATTTATTTACTACGCCGTGCTTCAATAAAAACGTCCCATTTTTATTTTTTTTAAATAACGCCGTGAAACATTGGCCGATTTTGATACTTTTTGGCAGGCAGCATCACAAAACTTGACGTACATGACTTCAGTTTAGCCCACCTCACCTTAATACTCTCGCTACACTACCTTGTAAAATGCACAAGTCATAGTTTGGCCGTTTACAACAATAAATTCATACTGAGTAGCGCATGCATCGGCTCAAAAAATCACTAAGACAATCTCTTATAGCCCATATTTAATATTAATCGTATTTATTTTAAGATCTTACGTCAATAAACTAAAAAGATGCATCAAAAGTGACTAAGCCGCCCTCGGTCACAAATTATTGAACGTGCTGTTGGCGAGTCGCTTCAACATCCATTCGCTTGCGTTCGTGCTGAAGGAGGACATTTTGAGCATATGCAGCAATAAAATGATGTGATGTGACACGTGTGATTTTCTGAGAGATAATAACTGTTACTCTTGTTTGTCGCTATTTGGCGAATCATTTCTGAGCCGACGCATGCACTACCCAGTATGAATTCATTGTTGTAAACGGCCTAACTACGACTTATGGATTTCACAAGGTAGTGTAGCAACGGTATTTTGGTGAGTTGAACTAAACTATAGTCACTTATGTCACGTTTCTTTTTGATGTTGCTTGCCAAAAATCAACAAAATCGGCCAATGTTTTACGGAGTTATTCAAAAACTAAAAGTGGCACGTTTTCTATTGAGACACGGTGTATTTAAAATTAAATATGGGCTACTGGTTAATTTTTTCAGCTTGTATGCAGAAAGTAGCAATTGACGGACCGACGCTTCATGCAAATTTAACACACATGCCGTAATGCAATAAAATGCAAGTTATTGTAACAAACTTTCTCAGCTAATGCCGAGTTTTTATACCAAATTATACTGACATGTTTTGCTAATGGAAACCCTTGTGATCGATTTGTATCGTAGTTACAAATAGTTTAGCGAATAAATTATTTCAATAGTTTCTTGCAGACAACTACCGGTACTTGAGTAATTGCTTTATGTAGGGAAAAACTGCCACTGTTTAAACAGTATTAAAATAGTATTTACTAACGCTGAGACATGCAGCAAACCACCGTTTAGCTTAGTCAGAGGGCGCACTTGGCTGGCAGTGTCCGACGTCATTGATCAGTGTGAGATTTTCGCCGTATCTTTCGACAGTCACCGCATTCAGTGGCCTTGAATAGGGAAGGGAATCGTGTTCAATAGAGAACCAATGTCATCATGACAGTCTGCTATCAAAGCCCCGAAAGTTGTTCCAAATATTAAGGTTGTCTATTAAGTGGATTTGCCGTCACTGAGTGACGGGTGATGGTTAGCAGTGCAGCAAGTCAAGTCACTCACAACAGACGCTTGCGTGCCCGGGTTCAGTCGTTGATGATAAGCGTCTCAGCTGTCGATCAATGAATTTACACGTAGTCCTATTAGTAGCCAAATTACATCATTCACAATCTGACTAGTGTGCTGCAGCATGAAGTGTGCGTGTAAAAGAATACAAAAAACAGCAATAATGACGTGAAAGAGAGCGTATGTATATTGAGTTGGGTTTAAACCTTACTGTTTTTTTAGAACGATTAGCAAACTACTATGCTAGAACATGTAGACCCCTACATCTGTGTATGTATTTTTGCTTAATTATTTTCTTGGTGAATAAAGTTTGTATACATTTTATGTCATACAAGTAATTTGAACAAAGCTCATGAGATGCGCGACAGCATTAGCAGTTCTTGTTAGCAGATTGTCTTCGTCTATCTCCAGCCATTTCGTCGCAGTTTACTCTTGAAGTGTGTGCCGCAGCCGAAAATCGCAATAAAATCGCCAAAACCCTTAATTTTGAGGATTTAGGGTCGTTTAAGATTATCGATGTAAACCATACTAAAAGGCTCGTCACCAGTGCTTGTTATGATAAGCCGCATGTCTGTGCTTATCTGCAACGTTTTTGTGCTCGACGAGCTAGTAGCAGTAAAATAACAACTGTATTTAAGGGGATATGCCTACCCTTCTTTGACCCCACGTGCGCAGACCTCCTTGAACTTACGGAGTGGGCACTTGGACTGCTAAAATCTACGTTGAATGCTGAAAATTTTATACGCAGGTTGTCTTTGTCTATCTCCAGCCATTTCGGCGCAATTCACTGTTAAATTGTGTGTCGCAGCTTAAAATCGCGAACAAATCACTAAGACCCTCTATTTTGAAGGTTCATCGTCGTTTAAGGTCATCGACGTTGATGCGCCTAAACAGCTCGTCATTAGTGCTTGTTATGATAGTCAGCATGTTTGTGCCTATCTGTTACTGTTCTCACGCTAGTCGAGCGAATTAGAGGTAAAATAACTTTTTAGCGAAAGTACCCCTTTTTCACGCCCTCGTTCGATGGGAACCACCTTAGGCCTACCCATGGGCACGAAATTTTGTCCCAGACGAACAGACGGATGGAGGCCTCTACGATAGTTAAGAGGCGTTATAGCATTACATGCTGTCGCGTGTAAAAATGTGTTATTTTTCAAATGCACTAAGTCCGTGTTACGAAATTAAGACGAAGGCGCTGAACTTGTTAATTCGATTAACAGTCCAGTAGGCCCCTAAAACGCGAAGAGTATCAGAAATATTTTGCACTAGAGATTTGTTATTCATTGATTACGGGTAGCTTTTCACTTCCATTATCTGCACCGTATGAGAAATGTCGTAGCTACCTGCAGCATCGCACAAAGCACTGGGCGCTGGCGTCAATCGCTGAGGGCCGACTAGTGCGATCTGTCGATATAATGAGCACGTGGCCTAACGCATAATAATGGCGATGCGGGTCGGTAAATAATACGCCTTCGACAGCACGCAGGTAAATATCAAGCACTGCAGACTTCTTTGATGTCAGACCGGCGCCCGCCATGCAGACTCAGCAGCTGACGATAGTTTCACCGTAGGTCTCGTCTATAGGCGCTGCAATAGCTGCATTGAGTGAGCCCCGACAGAACGACGGGCTGCTATCGACCAAGTGGAAATATTGACCGGGCAACAGTTTCGCAATCACAGACACTGAAGGAACAAGAAGCTCAGGTAGCAATAACAAAGATAATTTTTCACGCGCCGTAATACGGCTGAATCATTATAATGGCGCAGCTGTCGCACGAGAAACTGTATAAATGCTGTAATATGTGTTTTTTTCAGAATATTTTATGGGCTATTGTGCTTTATTCAAGGGTAATTTTAATACCTGAGTCAACCAGGTACTAAAATACCCTTGAATAAAGTACATAAACTAGAACAGTTGAGTCAGAAGAGTCGAAAACAGGGAGACCCGAGAGAGAGAGGAGAGAGAAAAATACTCTCCACATTTATATAGTAGTAATAATAGTTATACAGTATTCTAGTGTAATAATAACTACAATAAAAACGTCCCATTTATTGTTACTCAGCGCGAATGAATCCTTACCCACACCACGCTGCCGAAGTCGGCTTTTCTCCCGAACCGTGACAACCATTTTTGTATCACAATCTCCCACACAGCGGCATGCAGCGTCAGCAACCATCCGGCGTTACTTCCAGGCGTCCGCGATGAACTCCCCGGGCCTGCGTGCGTCAGAACGACGATAGATACATACAGCCTGGTTGAGGCGGAAGACAAGGAGATCATCACACGTCATCGTAAAGTATTTTTATCCATCCGCTGCCGACGGCGCAGCTCGTGTAAGATGAGCAGGTGGTTGCTGGCGCCATAAGAACGGCAGCATCACGAGCATTCTTCATGACGCTTTATAGAGGTATGGCGCCTACATCACACGTGCGGCGACAAAGCTAAAGCAAAACTAAGCTACTAGTCGTCCGGCATTCAGTCTGTATCACGGAAACACTACATTTCAGCCACGGCAGTCGTTTGCAAAAAGGCGTCAAATTTTGGTAATCTCAGTCAGTTAGCATTAAAGCAACATTTTCCTTCATCGTCAGGGGGATTGTCCATAAATGACGTCACGCAATTTTGGAGAAAAAATTACCCCCCCCCCTTCGTCACGTTTCTTCACGCTGCGCTGGACCCATAATATGACGTCACAAACTTCTACCCTCTCTCTTGCAGTCTGTAGTGTAGCCTACAGATTTATATGAGTTTCAAATACAACGCAATTTTTTGTATGTTTTGACACATTTGGAACATATGCATAGTAGGCCTATATCAAAGTTCTGATATGTAGAAATGATCTTTGTTGTGAAAATTGTCTAACCAACTTACATGCAAAATCACGTGGAACGGCCTTGCCGCAGATGTGACGTGCGTGACATCACGGAGGGTAGGAGGCTGAGTTAGCCTGAGCACGTAGTAGGTTAGCAACTTGCTCAAGGTTGCTTGCAAATGACGGCAGTAAGAATCGAACCGAAACCTGAAAATTACGAGTCGACACTAACCACTAAACACTTGCACCTACACAGGCAGGTAGGTGTGAACAACTTGCCCAAGGCTGTTACTTGGTAATGCATCGGCTGGGCATTGAACCGTGGACCTTTCGGTCTCGTATCCAACGCCCTAACCGCTAAGCCACCAAGCCACCAGATGTTGGCACTACTGTTGTTAAAAAAAGTTTTTAAAAAATTTTGTTCTGGTTTTGTAATAGTTTTATAAATAGATGTATCGCACATGTAGCCTGGAGGCCTAGCTGGTTCCGGCCATCTCAGTGACTACGCAGGATGGATTTCTATTGTCATTTAGCAAAATCAAGTATGCTAGACCCGACCATTAGGCCTAGTCTGTAGAATTAAGAGCTAATGTTACACAAGACCAGTCAGATCTATCCAAACTAAAATGTGTCTGTATTTGATAAGTAATTGAAAACAAAATTGTTGAACTCCGAATGTAGTTTCGCGGATCGATTGAACTTGACCCTGGCCTGCCCGCCGCTGTCAGTCCGTGCACTGCATACAGGACTGCTGTATAGGCCTAGGCTTAATAAGGCTTATTGTGTGCTAGCATTATCAGCGGCAATCATTCTGCTGCGAAATATACAGCAAACCAGTCGTCAAAACAGCGAATGACGAACCGCAGATGACAAGCCTCGTTCTGCTGTTCAGGTTCAGCTATAGGGATTAAATAATGTGTGCAGCCGCTGTTCAGTAGACTGTGTGCGGTCAACGGACTCGTGCAACTGAAATCCACTGAAATCAGGGGCGGCGGTCGCATGCTTCACAGAGTGCTATGACCACGCGTCAAGGAGGAGTGGAGTCTGCCACTGGGGTCCATGCGTCGACAAATCCCCAGCCGCCGGGTAAAACTTGAGACGTCTCAGAATGAAGCATTCGCTGCATTGGCTTCGCAATTAAAGCAGTTTTCATGACCGATTGTAAGAAAATCCCAACAAACAACATGTCTTGAACTATATGCATTCATTATAGGCCTAGTTGTACACATAGCCTATTAGTGCAAAAAGTGTTGTGGTCAAAAACCAATAATGGCCACGTAGCATGCTTAAAGCTGCTGTGGTCATGGCTATAATAGTGGCCATTTCTGCAACGAAGCCTTTGACTTATGTCATTTGACGACGGAACACTTTCCGGTTGAGTTGCGTTGTTGGTGTGAATTGGCCATAACTGCTAATAGGCGTATAGCCTAATTGCGACCAGCAGCTGCGGATCAACAAGTAATTTGAGCAAAGCTCATTAGACGCGCGACAGCCTATAGCAATTCCTGTTTGCAGGTTGTCCTGGTCTGTCTCCATCCATTTCGTTGCAGTTCACTGTTGAAGTGTGCGCTGCAGCCGAAAATTGCAGAAAAATCACTAAAACCCCCTATTTTGGGGGTTTGATGTCGTTCAAGGTCATTAATGTTCAATCATTAAAAGCTTGTCGTGCAGTTATTGTTACGGTAAGCAAGAAGCCTATGCCTATCTGCAAGCGATAGACGAGCCAACAGCGGTAAAATAACGACCTTTTATGGGGGTACCCCTTTTGACGCCTGCGTGCGGTGGTCTCCTTGACCCTAGGGGGCCGGGACTTGAATTGCTAAAATCTACGTTTAATGCTGAAAATTCTATGCGAAAATTGTCTCGGTTTATCTCAAGCTAGTTCGGCGCAATTTATTTTTGAAATGTGTGTTGCAGCCCAAAATCGCGAAAAAAATCACTAAAAACCCCAATTTTGGGAATTCAAGGTCGTTCAAGGTCGTTGATCTTGACGTCAATCGAAAGGGCGTATGAAACTTTCTATTAGTGATTAATAGTAACCTAGGCCCTATCTCGCACTGTTTCTGAGATACGGCGACTTATTGGCTCAAAATAGTCATTTTTTGTACCCCTCTCTCATTTAGCGCTCTCGATCGGGGTGACCCTTTTCGAATTCCGGGACAGGCTTTACGCATCCTAAAACTAGAGTCTTTTTGGCAGTCCACGGTAAAAATTTCGTGATCTCAGCTTGCGTTGCGTTGACGCAATACTGGAGTGTGACAGACGGACAAAGGACGGACGCCTCGACGATGGCTAAGATGCGCGAAGCATTACATGCTGTCGCGCGTAAAAACCGTTCGATTTCACAGGTCATCAAAATTCACCGAACGCGCGATATAAACAATGTCAATCGCTATCTAGCGTTTGACATTTCTGTATAGTCTGTGTCGGCAGAATTAACATGCAGCATTCGAGAAGCTAATATACACTGTGTCTCAAAAAAAAGCATGTGACTACATTTTTGGCAATAACTGGAACAATGAATGTCCGATTATAATAATTTTTGGCACACTTATTAATGAGACTATATGTCATCGAATG
>Ga0056128_1011283_pt1 | contig 11055 bp, 8 predicted proteins | sample WorMetLIZISLAND2_FD_71113 | JGI IMG/M metagenome (GOLD analysis project Ga0056128, IMG submission 71113) | Marine gutless worms symbiont microbial communities from Max Planck institute for Marine Microbiology, Germany - Olavius geniculatus... ... | reverse complement strand
CCCATGCTAACGAAAATTTCAAAGTGATCCAGAATCCAGGATTCCTGCCGGATCACCCCCAAAATTGAATCACTGGTAGTTTGTGCCATGCCCGACATACCCTCAAAATTTCAGAAAGATATGTCCATAACTTTTTGAGTTATCTTGCTGACTCACAGACAGACAAACAAACGAACAAAAGCCGGCAAAAACATTGCCTCCTTGGTGGAGGTAAAAATCTGTCAGGTATTAATGATTTTACACTAACTTATCTGTGGGTGTTCCGCTAATTTTGGGACATGGTGTAGTTGCGTCCACCAAGCAGGCTTTGTGACATCTGGCGTTTATTTTTTACCATTGTCAGATGGGACAAGCGTTTGTCAGATATAGTGCTGCCACCTGGCAGACACAATGGAAAAAATTGATATAGCTTTGAGGGTGATTTGCACCTTCGAGTAAACTACCCTTGTAGTTTATAATGTTGAAGAGAATATTTATTTTGTTTTATTTGTGAAACAGGTGGGAGCAAAAGTGGCCGCAGCCGTTACAGAGCGCTATGGTGTGTAGTTTCTATTTTCTAATATTTTAATAGCAATATGCATTTTAATTGTGCCACATAACCCAAAGATTTATAAAATGTACAGTATCAGCAGACCATAGTGCAAGAAATTATTGCCTATGCTTAAGGCAGGAGATTTTATTTTTATTTTTGTCTGTCTGCCTGTTGATAAAAGAATTGTGAACGAGTTTTGTTGAAATTATTTGGAGGGTCGTGGCTTGCCACAGTTTTCTAGTTTTAGTTATCATTATTTTTCCTTTTTATTTTTTTTGGCTTTAGGCTTCTAATTAGTTATGTTCCAGTGTGCATTTTTTGTATTTTTTATGTTTTGCATAACATCACTTTAGTTTCAGTTTCTGTCATTTCCGTTTAATTTGAAACATTTCAGTTTTTTTGGTTCATGTGCTGGATTAAACTGACAGATTGTCTGTTTTTTTCATTGTCGTATCATAATGGATGCAGCTAATTTGGCTGGCTGTTGTTTCATCAGTTTGCGGTGCTGTGCTTTTTGCAGGGCGTCATATTCTTGAGCTGGGAGGCAACAATGCAATCGTAGGTGAGTTATTCTCATGGCTGCTGTCTGTGATAGAAACTGTTTTATCACTTGGCTTCATAGATTAACAAATATATCATATTTCAAGTGCAAGAAAGTCTTGTGTTATCTTTGACAAAGTGTGGCCGATTATCAGAATTCTTTCACTGGTAGACTCAGAAGATGATTTGCCACATAACTATCATTAAACTTCTTGCCATGCCTAAATGATGTTGCTACACTACCTTGTAAATATATTTTTTAAATTTCTACCAACAGTTGCATGGCAGCGTTTTTGATTAAAAAAAATAACCACTCAAATGCTGATCAGTATGAATAAAATTTTTAGCAAGTGTACTCCAGTTAGCGAACTTGAAAACTAATTTAGATATGCGTTTTATAATTAATTTATATTTGTTTGTAAACAGTGGCGTAACTTTGACGTAATTGTTTTTGTGTGAGATTTAGCAAAATGCTGTTTTCTGTAAAGGATAGGAGCACAGTCAATGTTTTAAGACAACGTAAACAACAGTCGAGAGAAAAGAAATTATTTAAGATGTTTCCAAATTGGAACTGGACTTTGAACGGATTCAGGAGTCTTGTCAGAAAAAAAAATAAATAATTGAAGTGGCTGTTGCAGTTGTAGTTGTTCTAGTAGTAGTAGGCTTATGACGTGTGTTGTAGTAAACGCTGATGCGGATCTAGACATGGTTCAAAGGGCTGCAGTGTTCGCCTGTGTTGGCACAGCCGGTCAGCGATGTACGACAACTAGACGAATTGTTAGTGCATTTTTCGTCTTCGGAATAAATGCATAAATTAATTAATTAATTAATTGCAAAATCTCACACATATATTTATAGAGCGCAGCACATATGTAAGACAGCTGCATAAATGCTGATGCATTTCTCTGGTTTTACGTGGAAAGTTAACAAGTAAGTAGGTGTGTTTATAGGAGTGATGTAAACAAGACGTTTTCAACGCCAAGATTTTGTTTTTTAGACCAAGACAAAAAATAAAAGTGAGGTGGACAAAGCTTAAGTCATTTACGTCAAGTTTCTTTGTGTTTTTCATTGCGTACCAAAAATTATTGAGAACGGACAGAGTTTCACGGAGGTTTTTCTTAGATACATTGTATAATTTACATGGTGAACAGCACAGAAAAGAACATAATTAGTGCGTAAACGATGCGCCATTTTTCCGCTCAAATGGTGAAGAGTCATGTGGACGGTCGCACATTATGTCAACACTGTGGCAACATATATTTCTAGTTTTACACTAGAGGCATAAAATGTGGTTGTTTTTCAGATCGTGCATGAGTCGGTCTACGATGAAATGCTAGCGAGGTTGATCAAGGCTTTCGGCCGTGTCTTGGAGCGTATGGGTGACCCTCTTGACCGTATGTTAACTTTTCATTACTGCATGTGGTAGTATTGTTTTCAGCATCGTGGCGAAGTTTGTTCATTTGTTTGTTTCGCTGTCTCCCCTGTCCTCCAATAGACAGCATTATCACATTGATGTCTGTCTGGAGGATAGCAGGGAAGATTATTAGAACTGCCATTATCGTTACATATGCACAATTATAATCGGCAGTTTTTGTCGGGCGGGACTCACTCACTCACGCACTCTGTTTTGCTGTTACCACAATAACTTATGAACCGCTGCACTTAGATTGATGACATTTTGCACGAAGACTGTACCTCGTCAACTGCAAAACCTAGTTGAATTTCAACGTTATGGATCACAGGTCAAGATTATAGGACCGGATTTGAGGATGCTTTACTATTGCGAGATAAGGCCATGAGCTATTAATAGGTGCTGCTAGCTGGGCGAACAGTAATGAATTATTGCTCATCGCCATTGGTCAGTTTAGTTCAGTTCAGTTACATCGCTCTGTACTCGTTTTCAGGATGAATGTGGCATAGACCCTCCGCTTGTGTTGTAAGAGAAAGATGCAGTATGATAATTTGTGGTTTCAGCGGACTCATTGTACGGACCGATGCACACCAAGTCCGGAGTGCAGGAATATGTTGATGCAATCGAACAAATCAAGAAGCAAGGAGGAAATATCGCTTTTGGTGGCAAGGTTTCTAAACTTCATTTTCTGTGGTTTTGCTTCTTGAGAGTTTTTATCATGATGTCTTAACTTAGAATGCAATGCATTAAGTTTTGTCAAACTTCAAAGATCTCTTATCTGTCAGTGCAGTGAAAGCCAGAGATGAATTTTTACTCGTCAACTCACCTGGGCTACAGGTAAATTGTGTACCGGCCTATCTGGCTGGGGTTGACTGCATTCACCTGTGTCACGTGACAGGTAACACTATGATCTTATGTGTCAGGTGATGCTCATTAACTCTGACGGGTTCACATAAAAGAGCCTTTAATCCTTTAATCTTTAGGATTTCAAACTTGAGGGAATAATCATGCCACAATGTTAGATGTGTAATAATTTGAAACTCTATAATATCTAATGAACGGTTTGTCTGAGTGATTTCAAGGAGTGGGGTTTTTGATTAATTTGCGTCAGAAGCAGTATGGCAATGAAAAGATTTTCTGATCTGTGTGTAATCTTTCTGTTGAATTCGGTCTTGGAATACCAAAAAATCCGCTGGACTTTTTGCATAAACCCACGTAAAAACCCACAACCCCACCTCAAATTTGATCTGATTTTGGTTTTTTTTTGTTTGACGAAAAACGAAATACTCTATTAAGCTTTACTATGTAGAACTGTTCAAACTCTGTATTTGCAAATTTGTGATTATTTGTTGACGCAGATAGCATCCAGCAGTGTTCATTTTAATGACCTGGCTTGTTACTGTGACGGTTTAGACGTTGGACTTGTGATCTAGAGGCTATGGGTTCGACTCCCGGCCAAGTGGTTACTACTTGGATAAGCGACTGTCTGCGGACAGGTTACCCATCTCGATATATAATCAACACCAAGGTTAACTCAGCCTTTCATCCCTCTGGGGTAGGTAGATCGAGTACCAGCTGCGAGTAAGTGAGGCATATTTACCTGGTCGGGTGGCAGGTAACACTGTGTGATCCAATACGGCAGATGACGCTCCGAAGCTCTGAGATGAGTTTTCTGTGAAAACTTATATACTCTTTCAGACTTTTAAATGCAAACTTTAAAGCCCATTGAGTTGGTCTTTTTTCTGAAAAAAAACTGGGTTTAATGCAAAAAAAACCTTGAAATCCAATGAAGCAACCCCAAAATCCAGTAAATCTCTTAAAATTTAATAAAATCCACGGTCTTAAGGTGATTTTTTGAAAACCGTGTTTGAAGTGTCTGCCTGTCGCATGTTCAGGTTGTGGAAGGTGTCGGTAACTTTGTTGAACCAACAATTGTGACCGACCTTCCCCACGACGCTGAGATTGTTCACACGGAAACTTTTGCACCGATCGTCTACTTTCTCAAAGTCAAGGTAAATAGAACTTATTGTCCTGTGTGTTTTACACGTGTTTGCTAGGTTAAACGTGGTGTATAGCTGTTTATAGGAAACTCATCTCAGAGCTACGGTATGGCTACCTGCCATATGGGATCACAGAGTGTACCTGCCACCCGACACAGGTGAACACGCTCTGCGTTAACCCCAGCCAGACAGGCCAGTACTCGATTTACCTACCCCGGAGGGATGGAAGGCTGAGTTGATTTGTAATTATTTTTGTGTCTAACAATGGGTGGCCAGCACTGATGGCTGTGGGCACTTTTGTCCACCCTTCTATGTTATTAAGTATTGTTCTGTTATTACATTGTGTTTTGAAAAAACAAGCTACTTTTATTTTTTGAAAAGCTTCCTGAAAAATTGGCCGATTTTATGAAGAAGAGACTTGACTTAAACGTCCATGATTTTGTCCACCATTTTACCTTAATACTGTTGCTACACTACCTTGTGAAATGCAGAAGCCGTAATTTGGCCGTTTACAACAATGGATTCATACTGGCATGCTTCAGCTCAGAAAATCACCGAGGCCACAAATTCACAAAATCGTTAAAAATACAAGTGGCTGGTTTTTTTGTGACGTGGGATATGTAAATTATTTGTGTGATTTAGAAAACGAACTCTCGCTACACTTACAGTTTTGCTGTGGGTGCCATTTTTTTTGATGCAGAGTTTGGACAAAGCGATTGACTGGAACAACGAAGTGCCTCAAGGCCTGTCGAGCAGCATTTTCACAAGAGATGTGTCAAATGTCTTCAAATGGCTCGGGTAAGACCAACCAAGACCAAGACTTCTCATTCAGCGCGCGTCGAATATTTTAACGCTGCATCAGTGTTACTTGCTGATGTGCAGTGCAAGCTAGGGTTAATGGTAACAATAGTAAAATATTTACTATTACGATTACTATTTGATTTCGTCACTAGTTAGTGGCTGTCCAAATGCTGATAGCAAATTGCTAGCAAAAAGTTTTGTTTTTGATATACCTTGAGAGTTGAGATTAAGACGATTTGGGTGTCTGTAACTCTTTTGTTGTGTTGCCTTTTTAGGTTTTGCATTTATGTGTGTTTTATGCAATGAAAGATTTATTCAGTTTTGTTTTGTTGTGTCTGTAGACCGAAGGGCTCGGACTGTGGCATTGTGAATGTAAACATTCCTACGAGCGGTGCTGAGATCGGCGGAGCTTTTGGTATGATTAACATTACTACTCGGGCCAGATTACTGTGCGTAAAAAAGCGCGTACAGGGTAACGTAACTGAACTCGGCTAGTTTTTGATGAACTGACCAATGGGCAAGCAGGGCGAGCCCATTGATCATTGGTTAACGCGTACGTGCGCATAGTCACGTTGTTACCCATGCCATTAGACAGTACCTACTGTAGTGCATTACTGCTTGCCCATTAGTTAGTTTGTCAAAAACTAAACCATGTCAGTTCAGTTCAGTTACGTCAGTCTGAACGCGCCTTGGTAGCAGCTGTTGTTCGAGACACGTGTTGTTTGTGAGTCGTAAAAATCCTGCTGCCATACTTTGCCAAATGTTGATTGATTTTTAAAATTTTCTGATCGTAACACTTTGCAGATAATTTGCAGTAACACATTTATTTATATTACAGCAGCCAGTCCAACATCTGCCGGACTAATGTTCGGTCGCATATATAAATTTTTGCCAACTATGCCTGACCGAAGCTAAATTTTGGTGGCATTTTTGAGAGAATTTGTCCTATTTGTGCAAAATAGTCTTTAGCTTCAGCGGCGCTTTGCCGCCACCCCGCCATGACCCTAGATGAGGGTTCTGCCTCTGGGCGCGCTGACGGCACAGTCCCCATACCCCCAAGATAGGCTGTCACTTCCGCACTCGCCATAAAAATCGACCAATCTAAACTAGGATGTAATGGGTGACCGATATTAAATATCTCGCCACACCTTAATGGCGTTGCTACACTACCGTGTAAAGTACTCACAACTCAATGACTGGTAATTATTATCAGTGGCTTCTATCCCTATACCTAGTGGGCGCAGTGAAAAATTGGGGGGGGAGAAGTTTTGTTAAGGGTGTAGATCAAAACTTTTCCCTTATTTTTCATTGGTCAATCAACACTTTAAAAAGCTTTCCCTCTTTTTTACTGGGCAATCTATACTCTTAACAAGGAGCTTAAAAGGGGATGGGGAACTTGAGCTTGAAATTGGGGGGCGGTCCGGGGGATAAAAGCCGCTGGTGGGTGATTGTGTCTAGGAGGTGAGAAGCAGACAGGCGGAGGTCGTGAATCGGGAAGTGATTCGTGGAAGCAATATATGCGCCGATCAACCTGGTATATATATTGTTCGTTCTTTCACTGTGAAATCACACTTGGCATGCTGGTGTAACGGTACGGTGTCGGACTTACGGTCAAGAGATCGTGGTTTCCACTTCTGGTCGGGTCGTTCTATCGTTTTTTTGTGTTTTGTGTTTCATAAAGGTTGAACTTTCTGTAAAGGCTGAACTTTTTGTTCCGTTATTATGTGTATGTGCAATTTTGCCTGCAAAAGCCGTCCCCGAAATGACCTATACTATGTCGGGCGGGACATTAAACCCTACTCACTCACTCACTCACTTATCGAGTGGTTACTACTTGGATGGCTGACTGTCAGTTAACACCAAGGTCAACTCAGCCTTTAATTCCTCTGGGGTAGGTAAAATGAGTACCAGCTTTTCTGGCTGGGGTTAAGGTAGGGCACGGGTGGCAGCTTACACTGTGTGATCCCATACGGCAGGTGACGCTCCGTATCTCTGTGATGGGTTTCATATAAAAAGCTATACACCACCCTTAACTTTTTAAGTAACCGTTCTCTGTCTAGTATATATGTGCTTGTAATAAACGTCCATGAACATTATATACAAACGCGCTGTAAACGTTTTTTTCTGTCGGCGGCGGCAGCGATGTCAGTTGACATTCTAGCTACGCATTTACACTTCAGCGGTACCCTGTGTAGTGGCATAGACAAGGGGGGCATGCGGCTTGTTTGTTGATGAAAATAGGTACTAGGGACTCGGGGAAATAATTGTTGCCACCATATGTCATATTTTGAATTTGATTTTGGCTGGGGCTCCACACCAGACCTCGATGGGGAGCTCCCCTATACCCTTTAGCTGGAATTTAGTGGTCCTACTTCCAAAGGGAAGGGAATCAGGGAGGGAAAGGGACGAAGAGGGAATAGGAGCAGTGGCATAGCCAGGATCTAGTTGTAGTGGGGGAACTTGAGGGATGGCATATGGGGAAGGGTGTCCCCTCCCCACGGGGAAGGGGTCTGAGGAGGGGCTATGCCCATCACCAGAAAATTTTCGGATTTTTTGGTCCAAAAAATACGTGTTTTGGTGCATTTTTGGCACTATTTTGAGTAACTGAGTAGGCTCCTAGGGGGGCACGTGCCCCCAGTGCCCCCATGGCTACGCCAGTGAATAGGTGGGGAAGAGATGGGAGGGGAGGGTAGGGAAAGGAAAGGAACTGAAGGAAGGGTAATGGAGGCAAGGGTCCCCCTTAATCCACATTTCTAGTTTCGCCACCAGCAATGTGCGTCTGTCTGTCTGTCTGTGTGCTGCAGCACTATCAACTACGGCAAGGAATTACCTCTGGCTCAGGGCATCAAGTTCGAGTGATTGAGAATTTCGTCTGCCACGACTAAGTAACGATTAAGCGACAAATGCATGTAGACCGTGTGATCTACATGGGTGTTTCATAAAAAAACAACCCCTTGTTCTTTCTTTTATAATTCACTCAAATGATGATCAATTTGCATGAAATTTTTACATGATATAGCTGAAAAAATACTAATTCGAAATATTTTTGACAAAGTATGGGCGTTAGTTAAACATTCTTTGCTAGTCGTGATGTAACCTGACGTCATAATGTGTCACTGGTACAACGTGCTAATCTAAACTGGTGCTGTTAGTTGCTACCCTGCTCCGACGGTGAAAAATCTGGCTCACTGAAGACAAATTTTTGAAGTTTTACAGTTGCAGCCACTAAAAACGTGCAAAGCAATCGCACTTTACATGTCTGTGGGGATAGTTGGACTTTCACATGTTCGAGCAAGACAGTGCACTAGCACACCGAGCTTGCAAAGTGGTTGCATTTTTAGATCGCGAGACGCTTGATTTCATGTTTCCATGTTGCTTAGTGCTGACATGATGAACATTTTTCATCAGCGAACCAGATTAAGCTCACCATCGAAGCAGGGTAGCAACTGACAGAACCAGTTGAGACAAGCCAGTTTGTACTCGTGACACATTATGACGTCAGCATTACGTCACGACTAGCAAAGAATATTTAATCAGCTGCCATATTGTGTTGAAATATTTTGAATTAGTATTTCTTCAGCTACAACTGGTAAAAAAATTATGTAAATTGATCATCATTTGAGCGTATTCTGAATAAGGGGTTGTTTTTTTATGAAACACCGTGTATACTGTAGGCCACCTATATACCATTTATCGGCCAGGGCTGGAAAAAACCTAAGTTTTTAAAAGAAATTTTTAGGTTTTAGGTTTTTAAGGTTCTTAAAGGTACTTAGTTTTTTAAGGTTTTTCTGCTTTAGTGTCCAATGAACACTGTACACAAAATTGCGGCCCAGGAAAAACGTCTTATATATCCTCTTATTAGTGAATGACATAATGACGGTATTGACGTCATAACTCAAAAATTACGATTAAAGTACGCATTTTCGCAACATAAGACCTAAAATTTGACTTTTGAGTTTAAAAAAAAAAACCTTAAGAACCTAGGTTTTGGACCAATTTTAGGCCTATTATGCGATGTATAACGAGGTATATATAATACACAGTAGACCGTGTTAAAAAGTACTTATTGCATGGGCCGTGATCGACGGCGTGTTCCGTGGCTGATAAACAGACTCGAGATTGTGGGCTGTTGTAACACTCCAGACACTGTGCTGAGACGAATTTGTTGTGACATTAAACTGACATTATCTCTAGCACTTAATTGTGTTTAGCCTGAAATCGAATAATTTACATTAGCCTATAATTTGTTTTTTTTCGCCGACCGTCGTACTAACGGTTGTGCTTATGGCGCAGGCTTGTGTCTGTCTGTCTGTTCTGTGTAACGCATGTATTGTGGTTAAACAGTACGTCTTACTGGGGAATTGTCTGAAGAAGTAAATATGGTTACCTGACGGCTACCTCGTAGTGCCAGGTCTGACTCCCCACAAAACCCTCATTTCCTCAAACGAGCTGTAATTTATTTGCTATTAATAAGATATAATGCCTGTCGTTATGACCGCGTGTGACGTCTGCTATACTAGCGTTTATTGTATCGTTTCAAAGCAGCGTTAACGTAGCGTCTATGAAACTGTGTAGTCATCTCTCGGCTCTTGGACGTAGGCGGTACGGTCGATCTTCCCTAGTGACAGCTGGACTTTCTGTTATTGTTATTTTTTGTCAAGGAAGTTCTGTTTCCATATCCGCGTACACGTCTGCGTGCGAATGGGTCAGAATTTATGACAAGATTTTGCTGATAATAAAAAAGAATTCTTTATTCGCTGTCGCAGTTTCTATGAACACCACAGAATAGCCTACACGAAGCTCAGCTGTCGCTAGGAAGGCCAACCGCCTACGTCCGAAGGACAGCGGCGCCCAGTCCTCGACTTCGGTCCCGGAGAGTGATTTTTCAGAAGTGACTAAAGTTTTATACACGTTGTGCTAACGCTACAACCAACGCTAGTATAACAGACGTTACGCCCGGTCATCTTGCCAGGCGTTATATCGTCGTAGGTCTATTAATTAAAATTGCTGCCAAACCGCTGCAGATAGCGGCATGGTTACTATTGGCAGCCAATGTAGGAACTCGGTATCGTTTTATCCAACGTACCATCGCCGATATTTTACTACGTACGGTTGAGCCACCGTGCGATACAGACGGAGTGACGGACAAAGGCGCGATCAGCCAAAAAACGACACCCGTCTGGGTGGAGTTATGCACCCCAGCGAGTGCTTCTATATGTTGCTGAGCTTGTGTTTGTACAGATATTATAATATTTCGTTTTCTACGCGATGTTTATTATGTGTAAGTCGTGACGTATTTGCTGTTTTGTAGAGTGTGGTGAAGCAGAAAAATTGTGGAAAGGCACGATAGACAGCCAAATTCATGTTGCAAACTGGCTGTATGTGTCAGGACGAGGAAGATTTACGAATTTCACACAATTTTAAGCATTAAATTGACGGTAGACAATTTTGATAATGGATATAATTATATCTATTAGAATTAGGATATGCTGCAACTCTGTACTCTACGCTACAGGCTGCCGGGGGGTGGGGTTCGAGGTTTGTGACGTCGTATTTGAAATGGGGTCCGTGGAAGTGTGACGAAGTGTGCCTTAAAATCGCTTGACGTCATTTATGGACGACCCAGTGGCGTAACTATAATTTCTGGGCCGCCGGCAAATATTCGCTACGGGCCCCGTCCAAATTTGATTCTCAGATATGGTGATACCGGCTTAATTTTTTCAATAATTCGGGTCACTTTGGGCCCCCTTTACCGTGATGGGCCCCTGGGC
>Ga0056128_1011282_pt1 | contig 11056 bp, 5 predicted proteins | sample WorMetLIZISLAND2_FD_71113 | JGI IMG/M metagenome (GOLD analysis project Ga0056128, IMG submission 71113) | Marine gutless worms symbiont microbial communities from Max Planck institute for Marine Microbiology, Germany - Olavius geniculatus... ... | reverse complement strand
CTCCACCGATCATCTGCTACCATTGCGGTGGCGTTGGCGGAAAAAGACCCGGAAAAAGTCCATCTTGTTAAGGAGTGGCCGACACCGCGTGACCTTTGCCAACTACAAAGCTTGCTCGGACTGGCAGGGTATTACCAGCGATTCGTTAAAGGGTATGCCGAAACTGCTGCACCACTCAATGCTATGATGAAGAAAGGTAAAACCTTCCTTTGGACGGATGACTGCCAAGCGGCCTTCGAGCAACTCAAAGAGGCACTTTCGACACCACCCATTTTGGCGATGCAGGACGAAAACGCACAGTATGTTCTTGACACGGACGCCTGTGACCATTCTATTGGAGCCGTGCTATCCCAAGTCCAAGACGGTTGCGAAAAAGTAATCGCCTACGCCGGAAGAACTCTGAGTCGGAACGAGATGAACTACTGTGTCACCCGTAAGGAATTGTTGGCCATTGTCCACTACACCCGGTACTTCCGCCAATATCTTCTAGGCAGACAGTTCACCATTAGGACGGACCATGCGGCACTTTCTTGGTTAAAGAAGACAGCCGACCCAGTCGGACAAAACGCTCGTTGGTTGGAGCTGTTGGGTGAATTCGACTCCGTAGTGCAGCACCGCCCCGGTAGTAAGCATGGAAATGCTGACACCCTCTCTCGACGACCGTGTTTGAACCGCCCGTCGTGCACTGCTTGTCACCCGGAAACGGTTAAGTGTGGCGCTGTAGAAGTCGGCTCACCTCTTATTTTCGGTGAGCCCGCCAATCAGCCTATTTGGACACTCGACGAAATCGCTTCAGCCCAAATGAAGGATAGGAACCTTGCTGTTGTCATCGCGCTGTTGGAAGTACAAACCGAGAAGCCTCCCTGGAAAGACGTAAAAGCCTAGTCGTCTGAAGTGAAAACACTCTGGCACGAATGGGAGAGACTCGCACTTTGCCAGCAAGTGTTGTGCCGAAAGTGGACGTCCGTCGATGGCCTACATGTTTGATGGCAAGTAATCTTACCCTCTACTTTCCGGTCCGAGTTTATAAAGACGGCTCACACTGGAATGAACGGAGGACATCTCGGGCGCTCAAAGACCGAAGAGCAAGTCAGGTTGCGAGCTTACTGGCCTGGCTGGATATCTGACATACGGAGTGAACTTAAAAGATGCGCACCATGCAGCCAGTATCACCGTGGTAACGCACCACGCAAATTCGCGCTTAATCCATTCCCAGCAGGAGAACCATTTGAGACCGTCTCGATCGACATCACCGGAAAACACCCAAAGTCCAGCCGGAGGAATGAGTTCATCCTGACCGTCGTCGACTCGTTCTCCAAGTTTGCCGAAGCTTACCCTCTGCATGTCCATACAGCCCCTGTGGTTGCCAGGGTGTTGGCCAGCGAATTCTTCCTAAGATACGGAACGCCGATGAAGGTCCTTTCAGATCAAGGGCCAGTATTTGAGTCAGAACTGTTCCAAGAGTTATGCCGCGTGATGGAAATCGACAAGATCCGCACGACCCCGTATCGACCCAGCACTAATAGCACCGCTGAACGGTTTCACAGGACTCTAAACAGCATGCTTGCAAAAGCTATCACCCAGGACAACCAAAGAGATTGGGACCTACGGCTCCCTTTCGTCATGGCCGCGTACCGTGCGGCGAAACACGAATCGACAGGCTACTCGCCAAACTTTTTAATATTCGGAAGAGAGGCCAGGGCACCTATTGACCTAGTTTTCGGACCCCCACCGGTTGATGAAGAAACGTTCTCCAGCGCCGACGAGTTTGTCGCCCAGATGCAACTCATGCAGCGCGAGTCGTATGCGCTGGCGCGGGAACACCTTGGCGCTGCTGCCGAGCGGCGTAAAGACGCATACGACATGAAGACCAAGCCAGCCAGATTTGAAGTTCGCCAATGGGTTTGGTATCTCTACCCAAGACGATACGTTGGACGATCACCGAAGTGGAACAAATGTTACCAAGGGCCTTACCTCGTTACGAGAGCAATACCACCATGTGACTTCGTCATCCAGAGAACTCGAAAAGGGAAACCATTCGTCGTCCACGGCGATACACTCAAGCCCTACTATGGCGAAACACCCGCATCCTGGCTGCCGAAAACCGCAGCAGAACAGTCAACGAGCGTGGTTCCCGACACCGGCAACGCAGTTGACGCACCTCAGGACGATAATGCCGTCGCGCCCCCGGCTAAGATGTCTCGCCGACGTCACCGTCAACCTGAGCACCACTCTGACAACGAAATCGGACGACGTCAGCGCCGCCGCCCTGCTTACCTGGACGATTATCAACTGTAACCGTCCCCCTTGCCGAGATCCCGTATTCGCCGTCCACAATATTCGTCCCCCATCTCCCTGGATACCACGTAACGTTGTTGGATGGAAGAGGATCCTCCCGAGCAGCCCACTTACCCGGACAACGTTCAAGGCACCGCACCCGAACAGTTCCTTCGACCTGATACTGTCATGACAACAGCCGGACCACCGGATTCATCGCTTGTGACAACGATCCCTACCCACGACCGCGGCGCTAGTGCAGGCCTTTCGCGACGTGAGTCACCTCTACACCCGAGCGAGACCCCAATGGTGTCGGAGACGATGGTGACGGAGACCTGGCGTCCTCGTGACTCGGGCCGTGAGACTCTACCACGCAACTCCTCATCTTCGCCGACACGCAAGCCGTCGCCGGTTTCTCGGGCCCGCCGCCGCTTCCGCCAGGACAGACCATCACCCTTCCGCCAGTCTTCACCGGCTCTGCGGACTTCGCGTACCCAGGGTACGCTGTCGCGTCAGCCTTCTCCAGCATTGCGGACTTCGCCCCGTCATTGCCACACCAGACAAGGTACCTCGCTGCGCGGATCGCTGACGACTGCTCGCGGCCAACGTTATCGTCCCGACTCTGTCGACCGTTCGTCTCCAAGCTGCCAGGACGACGATGACCGACGTACCTCGAGCGGATCGCCACCAACACCAGAGTCTTCGCGTCGCCGCCGAGACGCCGGCCGCGGTACTACCCAGCGCCGACCGCCATCGACTTCACGCGACCGTCGCCACCGTGAGGATCCCGCAACTCGTTCGTCGAAACGTCGTCGTGTCAGCGGCAGTCCACGCCCGCCACACGCATCGCCACCGCAGTCGTCGCGCCACCTGAGGACCCCGCGACCCGTTCGTCGCCACATCGTCGTGCCTACGACAGTCGGCGCCCACGCGAATCGTCGTCGCCGTCCCAGGGGTCTTTGCGTTGCCGCCGCGACGCCCGCCGCGACTCCACGAGGTGCCAGCCGTCATCGACTGCACGCGGCCGACATCACCGTGGTAACGGCGATCATCAGGCCCGACCCCAGTCGCCGCCAGCGCCACGACGTTTCCGTTGTCGCCACGATGCTGGTAGCCACTCTTCTACTACCGTTTAGCCTATGATGGTGAATCTTGAATAAAGCCCCCGTCACACGAAGCAAGAATGTAAACGGACCCAGCCGGAATCGGCCGAAATGAACAATTTTTTTTAAAATTCGAGCAGCATTCAGACGCAAATGACATCCGAATAACGCCATTTGGAAGGCGCTTCGAATGTTGTACGAATGTAGTCAGAATGCTGCTAGAATAATGTGTGTTTGTTTTTTATTTGTATTTATTTTTTTAACAATTTAAAGTGGAGAATATCTGTGTCATGTTTTACGGGGGGGATAAACGCTCTTGTACTGCTGTATTTTGCAAAAATTAGGGGCTGCATGTACGCAGGTTAGGCGTCTGTGGATATAGATATATCCATGGATATCCATGGATATCCACGGAAAATCTGTGGATATGGATATGGATGTGGATGGGAAATTTCATAGCCACGGCAAGCTTGCATTTTCGTCCGTAAAATTCCGGTTTTGCATTTTCTAGCTTTGCACCTTTGTCCGTTATTTTCCAGCCTTGCGTTTCTAATTTCCGTGATTACTTTGGTCTGTCATTTTCCAATCCTGCATTTTCCGGCGACCCGCTGCTGCTGCTGCTGCTGCTGCTGCTGCGCTAGTCATCAACATCGTTATTGGCAAACATCTGTAGCTGCGGCGCGTGGTCGACGCCTGTTATACTTCCTTTTAGCCCACCTACCTGCGGGTGTGTGGGCGTGCCAGCGCGCAGCGCGTCAATGTCACGAAGGTCTCTTATGGGGTGTCTACACGATCCAGCAAACGTCCAGCAAACGGCCAGCAATTCACGTGTATTTTGAATAGATTTGCTGGAAGTTTGCAGGACGTTTGCTGGATCGTGTAAACACCCTATTACTCTGTCAGTGTATGACAAGCGCTTCTACCGACCGGCTTTCTATTGGCTTCGTTCATCAGTACTCGACAATACCAAAACCTCGACACCTTGTAATTTGTTCTGTGCAACAAAACTGAAACTACAGTGTACTGACTTTTTTCTGTTTTGACTGTTATAACTAGACTTGAAGCATCGGGTAACTAGGCTGAAAATTGCTGTTATTTGTCTGAGCATTTTTATGGTCCGTAGGTTGGAATATAATGAAACTGGCTTTTGATGCACAGCATTAAGTTGTCGTGCTTATACTTCATTAAGTTACTTATTATCGGTCCCATTGCTATAGCATAGCAAGGGACAGATTATGAAATCACTTGCGTCTGTCTATTAGTCTGTCAGTGTGTCTGTAAACACTCCTACGGCCAAAATTTTGATTCGATTCTGATGAAATTTTGCATAGTGATTTGGGGCCCGAAAAGTAAGATCGAGTTTCTTTGGGATAAAAATCTGATGACTACTTCAGGTATTTTACCCCAATTTTAAAAAAAATTGCATTACGGGATATGGAGACTTCAAAGCGGTATAACTCGGTCCCAGTAAAAGATAATTGCGCGCTGTGTTTACCTACCCCTAACAACCATTCAAAAGTTGCAAAATTTTGCATTACAGCCAATGGAAAATTCAAAACGGTATAACTTGGTTCCCTTAAAAGGTAATTGCGCGCTGTTTGCACCTACTTCCCTATTTTCGGGTCCGGGCTATCTGATGGTGTTATTTAAATTTCTTCCTTGCCGACCCCTGTTGCCATGGCAACGAATTTTGGGACAAAATTGACTATAACTCGGCCCCCGTGAAAGACAATTGCTAGCTGTTTTTACTGTCCCTTTATTTTCTGGCCCGCGCTATCTGATAATGTCATTTAAATTTTTTTTCTGACGACCCCTGTTGCCATGGCAACGAATTTTGGGACAAAATTGACTATAACACAGCTCCCGCAAAAGATAATTGCACGCTGTTTTCACCTACCCCCCATTTTCGGGTTCGGGCTATGCAATGGTGTCATGTAAATTTTTCCCCTGAAGACCCCTGTTGTCACGGCAACCAATCATTTTTATTCAAAGACAAAATTGGCTGCAGGCTCACAAGAGCATCAAACGCTGAAATGCAGCTGCTTGGCTATATAGTGTGGCAATGGGACAGATACCTCGTTCAACAGAACGTATTCCTAGTGAGGAGCGCCAAACGCCGAGATCTCGAGAAGTCGAGCCGCTCGAAGTCTCGGAAATTTTTTCACATCTGGGAATTTCCGAGAACTGTGTGGCTAAGTGGTCTGTCACTTATGGCGCCATGATCAGGCCGCCATGGATGGTACAAATGTTAGTTAGACAGATCTCTGAATTTCCGAGAAGTTGCATCGCGCCATGAAAGACAGAACACTTGGTCAGACAGTTCCCTGAAATTCCAAGAAGTTACAAGGCGCCATGGACGATACAAACGTTCATTAGACAGATCTCGGGAATTTCGAGATCATGGCGCCATGAGTGACAAAACACTTAACCAGACAGTTCTCGGAAATTTCGAGATCTGACAAAATTTCCGAGACTTCGAGCAGCTCGATTTCTCGATATCTCGGTGGCTCAAATTCTCGACATCTCGGACAAAATAAAACCTCATTTCTAGTTTACTTACTTGCTTTTTCTATTTCTTAGTGGTTTCTGCCTTGGATTTGGTTTCGCCAAGATTACTGGTCTTTGCCTTGGCTTTGGTCTTGTAAAATGCTGGTCTGAGATCCATCTCTGAACAAACAGCTAAACATTTGCAACAAGGTTCTGACACACAGTTGCAAATTTCCGACAGAAGAGATTAGAGCCTTATATTTAACATATTCGAGCGAACATTTTTTAACAACTGGAAAATTTATTGGCAGCCTAACATTCAAGGGGGAGTTCCGGGGAACAAAGATCTCCTGCCTCTACCACGACGCCACTGCCGGTAGGCTTAAGCAAAATTTTTGCGCTAAATTTTGCTTATTCATTTGCCAACGCGTTACACCTATGCTGTAGGCGTCTATTGCACGGTTGTGGTCTGTTTGTCCGTCCGTTTTTAAGTCTCTCTGTTACGAATGCATTGTGGCTAACGTTTAGGTCTTATAAGAAAACTTTTTACACAAATAACTAGCCACGTGTCTTAAATCTACGCATGCAGAATGTCAGCGATCTAGTGCAAGAGAAACATTTGGAAACGGAAAAAGTGTTTTTAACAGAAAACTGGTCATATATCGCATAGTCGAAAACAATGAGCGATAGGGTCAAAATTACTAATAATCACCAATAGAAAATGATATATGCTTTTTAGATAAAATGAAAATCACCGGCCTTGGATGACCCTCAAGGTCAGTACCGCAACAGAAACTGTATAGGCTGTAGCGCGTCTTTCCTAGCGACAACTAAGTCTTTACGCGCGACAGCTACATGTATGCTTCGCGCGTCTTAGTTATGAACTGGGCGTCCGTCTGTCTGTTGTCCGTCTGTCCGTGTGTCTGTCACACCCTTGAGCCCTATCAAATCGGTGCAAGATAAAATCACAAAATTTTCACTGTGGACTGCTGCAAGAACTCTAGTTTAGTGACAAAATTTTGTGCCCCTAGGTAAGTAAGTAAGTAAATGATTTATAAAGCGCCAAAAGTCTCAGAAAGAATCAGGGCGCATAGGATGATGGACGCTAGGTGGCAGAAAAGGCCGACTGAAAGTAGTGTACTGAAAGTAGGTTTGACACTGACGAATGTGAGGAGTTAAGGAGTTCCAAATAAGGTGAAGGGGTTCTCCTCGAACGAGGGCGTCAAAAAGGGGTACCCCTACAAAAAGTCGTTATTTTGTCGCTATTGGCTCGCATAGTGTGAAAACGATTGCAGATATGTACAGACTTGCTGGCATAGTAAATGTAATGCACATGTAATTATAATATAGCGCACTAGTGACGGGCTTTTTTAGATTCATCAACATCGATGATTTTGAACGACCTTGAACTCCAAAATAAGGTTTTTTTTTAACTTTTTGGTAATTTTTTCGCGATTTTGGGCTGCGACACACATTTTAAAAGTGAATTGCGCCGAAATGGCTGGATATAGAACATGGCAACCTGCAAATGAAATTTTTAGCATTAAACGTAGATTTTAGCAGCCCAAGCAACGATCCTCTAGGTTCAACGAAGCCTGCGCGAGCGGGCGTCAAATAGGGGTATCCCCAAAAGTGATTATTTTATCGCTATTGGCTTCTGTAGCGTGAAAACGGTTGCACATAGGTACATATATGCTGCTTATCATAACAATCATTATGACGAGCTTCTTAGTGGTGTCAATATCAATTACCTTGAATGACCTTAAATCCCCAAAATAAAGTTTGTAGTGTTTTGCGATTTTTGGCTGCGGCGCACACTTTAAAAGTAACTTGCGACGAAATAGATGAAGGTAAACCACTAAGACCACGGCAATCTGCGAACAGAAACTGCTATAGGTTGTCGCGCGTTTCATGAGCTTTGCTCAAATTACTTGTTTTGTTTATTTTTCATGGTACATCAAAATAAAATATATCAGGACAAAGTGAAAAGCAGACAACAATATGCCATGAAAGAAAGTACAGCTTTAGAATACATGATATCGGTTCTGAAAGTAGGTTGGCATAGTAAATGTAATGCACATGTAATTCAAATATAGCGATTATTTTTATTATTATAACCTATTTGTAGGTACAATATCTTGTAATCCCAAATGAAAGCAGAACCAATTAAAACGAAATTTTTAAAGTGAGTCTTTGGCTACTGTTTTTTTCTAAAAGTTGCCGCGTTGGTGCCATCTCTGATCTGTTAGTACACGTAGCGTGTTAGAGATGCCAGTCTGTTTAGCTTTCGAACTTTGCTGCTCAGCTCAGACAGTGAAGTGAACAAACGCGTGGAGAGTTAGTTTAGTGTTTAGTATTTATAATCACACCTGTTTCGTCAAGTGTGTACTAGGCCTACTGCGTCGCACTAATGGAGAGCCGCACCGTAACAAAATTTTTTCCCACAGCTGTAGTTGCTCTAATGGAACAAAAACACGGAACAGGAATTTAGCGACGAATGGATGGCGAGCGAAGAGACATGTAACAAAGCGCCTTAGGACACTAACTCCGCATGCAGAACCGACGGTATACATGAAGCGTCTGATTGCACTATAGCCGCGGGAGATCTGGTACCGGTAATATCGACGGCAACGGCGTCATAATGCAGTGCTGTATATGTACTGGCTGTGAAATTGGATAATGAACTTAATGCAGCGCCGCCACTAGTAGGCTATGTCTTCCGCCGTTCTGTCGGCAACGTGTATCTATCTACATGTATATGTAGCCTAAGTAAGGCTAACTTGGCTAAGTGCTAAGTAGATCCTTCCGCATATGGCCGACCGCACGCTGTGCCATGGTTCGTACGGTTCCCTGTCAAAACCGGGACCGACAAAATTGGGAACGTCAAAACTACCCTACTACACGAATTCTAACCCTAACCCTATCTCTATCAGTAATTTATAATCTTTAACGCTAACCCTAACCTTAAGGTTAAGGTTATCCTTAACCTTATTTCCTAAACCTAAGCCTATATCACTGTTTCCCGGCTTCGTCAGGACACAGGTTCGTACAATCTGCTACTGCGTCTTCGGTCGATTTGTTGAGATCGTTATTAGACACGACTGGAGCACGTTGCGACCTAACTTCCTGGATAACTTCCTGGTCGCGGGAAGACCGTCTTAAGTTCTGACGTCATTGAATCCATCCTTGGCCTACAGAGGAATGTTCAACGTGTATCCGTTTATATAACGGCGTCGGTGACTACCTGACTATGCGCACGTTCGCGTCGACCAATGACCAGTGGGTTCGTCAAAATCTAAACCAATTCCGTCCAGTTAAGTTAAGTTTTGCACGCTTTTTACATAACCGACGCGTTCGGTACACTATACGTGCCCGCATTTAATACGTGCCTGCCTACTGCATTAAAAGGAAAAGAAGCTAGCTCGTTACGGTACTGTGCGTGTAGTGTAGGCCTAATTAATTATTAATTGATTAATGCACGGTCTGCGGCCTGCAGATGTCTTTCCATGCAGCAGAACGACATCGTCGATAGTCATGCGCATTTATCTGCACCGACCACAGTCACGTGACTACAGGACAACGCTTTGCTCAATCTGTGCTCTACTCCGGATCACTGCAGTGCCGTGATTAGCCGACCGTACTTAAATAACGATCGAGCTTATGTCATGGTTGTCGTCCGTCGTCGTCTGTCTGTCCATCTGTAACGGACGTATCTTGGCTAACGGGTATGTCTTAGGGGAAAAATTTTAACCGACTAATTAGCTATGTGTCATAAACCTAGGCATGCAAAATTTCAGCGATCTAGTAGTAGATGACAACCAAGAGTTTAAACGCACTTTGCACCGGTTGACCCCGACATATGTCTTTCTGTCACGTACTGTTTTTTGGTCTGAAATGTGTGACCTGTATTTTGGTCCGGAATTTTCTACCTGGCTGTTAGGCTATTATGCATACGTCAGCTGTGTCGTCATATGCTAAGAAGATTGCAGGTCGCTATCCCCAAGGTCCGCTATCCCCAAAGGGAAATACCAATGCAATTTATAAACAACCCACGTAACTGAATGTGTATTTCCCAGTTCCTAACCCTAACCCTAACCTTAACCCTAATTTTGGACCGGCATTATAAGATATGGCCTATTACTGACCATCCTGCAAAATTTCACGCCGGTCGGCCCACGCATCTTGGAGATCTCGCGAGTGGAGAAAAAATAAAACATCTGGGCTAAAACATAAGTCCGCTCCGCAAGCTATCGCTTCCGGGCGGACTAATTAACATCGCCAAATTGCAACTGATATGCATTGCTGACATAATTCCAAATCACTTCCAGTAGAATTCCGAACTCCAGGCTTGAATCTCTGGTCTATCAATTGTCATTTCCCTTTGGGGATAGCGGACCTTGGCGATAGCGGGCCGACCCCGCTAAGGATAGCATCAAAACTATATCGATGTTAAACATTTACAGTCGTTAGGCATCTTTCTGCAGTCACATACAGACTGTCGTTTTGCGATATTCGTACTTGCATTGCGGACATCTAGCATATTTAATGTATATCGTTGACTGCTTCCTAAGTTTGCATTACTGTGTGTATGTGTAGCAAAAACGGAGTTTTGAGAAGATTGCGTTCAGCAGGTTTTAAACTCAAGTCAGAGAAATGTTCTCTGATGCAGAAGTCAGTGTCGTTCTTGGGACATGTGGTGTCTGTTGAAGGTATAGCCACAGACCCGAAGAAAATTGAAGCAGTGCTAGAATGGCCTGTACCAACTTCTGTGAAAAAAGTAAGGTCGTTTTTGAATTGATTATCGTTATTATGGGAACGGAAAAACTGTTGAAAAGTTATGTGATTCGATATGCTGAGTGTTAACGATGACCTTGACTGACCTTTAACGCCATGTTAGAGTTTTACTTTAAAGTCCAAGTCCCTCCCCTAACAAATTTGCACACAGTCAAACTATTAGCAGAAAATTCCTTTGGCTGACGTAATAGTGATGACACACTAGTCAGTTTCTGGCGCCAGTTACTGGTACCAGTAAACCAGAGCCACCGGGATTAAATATTCCCATTCAGTAATAAATGATCAAACACGGCGGACCACACTTGATTGAAGAAATACACCAGCTGTGTAACAAAGCGTGGAAGACGGGTATCGCGCCTACAGAATGGAAAAAGTCAGTTCTAGTTCTGCTACAT
>Ga0056128_1011280_pt1 | contig 11057 bp, 8 predicted proteins | sample WorMetLIZISLAND2_FD_71113 | JGI IMG/M metagenome (GOLD analysis project Ga0056128, IMG submission 71113) | Marine gutless worms symbiont microbial communities from Max Planck institute for Marine Microbiology, Germany - Olavius geniculatus... ... | reverse complement strand
TATCACGACACTGTCACGCACGCACGCAAGTCTGAGACTTGCTAGCGAGCAGGTCTCCAGCGTGCTAGCGAACAGGATAGCATAAAGGACTTTGGCCTTTACACAGCTCGACAACAGGCAAGTGCAATTTGTAGCATTATCGCGTTAGTTAATTTTGCGAATAGATGTTTATTTTTTTAAATATTTAACGACTTTTGCATTTTGATGCTAATGCATTAGACACTTTTGTTGCATTTGTTTTTATCCAACTCGTGTGAAGTAAACTACACGTAAATAACAATAATATAATGTACAAAAGCTCTGGCACATATTTGACGCCAGAACTGACGTCACTGTAAAACAGTTCATCGTTAGAGGTGTGCGCTTGGTAAAATTATTAGTGATGTGATGAAATATTGTTGTTTTAATGGCGAAGCATTTCCTTGATTCGATTTTATTCGATATGGCCGACATGCGTTGAGTTATCTGCTTGTACAATTGACCATGAACGTTCCACTCGTACGAGTGAAGCTTCTGCAAGCCATAAACGGGAACCCGGGCCCATACTCGTACTCGTATCTATGTGAACGCAGCCTAACACCACTTATTACTGGCAAGATGTGCTGGTTTATCTAAACTCAGATAAACCTGGCTTTAGCTATACTAAAATTTGAACGTTTGTCACAAGATCGTTGCTGGGTTCTAGTGTATTACTGATCTGTCATATTGTGCGTGCAGTTTCAATGGATTTGATAAGCTACGTCCGGAGTATTTTCTGCTCAATGGCAAGGACAGTGGCGATAGATCAGTTAGAACTGGCGCTGGTACTGGCACTATTTACTATGCCAGTCATCTGCATACCCGCACCAAGCAAGAGCTGAAGTCTGCGGAGAAAATGCTGCTCGGCTGTGCCAATCTGCCGGATTTGTGGGCAAAGTATGGACTTGCTAAATTTTAAAAATTCTTCTTGGTTCATTTCTTTGTTATCATTTTTTTTAATTTTTGCAGATTTGACGGTGCACTTTATTACTGTGCACGATTGTGATGAAATTACATTACATAAAGTTCAGTGCGAATGATGTACAAGAGCATTTCAGTCACATTTTGGTAACAAATTAGGGAAATAATTTCGAAAATGGTCATGGGGGGCATTGCTTGGTTGCAGTGTTTGTATTGTTATTGTGTGCCGGTGGTCTTCTTACTCTGACCAGAACAGACAAAACTATTTTTGTTGTGAGTCGACTGATTGAGCTCGGCTGCCGAAGTTTTTCTCGTATTTTTATCAAGTGGCCATCTTTTGAAAAACGTTTTATTATCACTAGTCTGGAAAGCCTGCAAATGTGAGATAATTTGACAGATGGAGAGAGAAAGATGCTGCTAAGGAAACGTTTTTCATGCTCCTTGTTTGTGGCAGCACCGGTTCATCGGCCTTTTTTCTGTCGATGCTTTGGCTTGGTATGGATACTGTTTATGGTAAACACAGTTGCGAAAGAGAGCAGAAAGGTTTATAATTATTAAATAAGTAACTAAGTAAGTAAGTAAACACTTATAGTGCATTTAGAAGCCAGCTGAGTTGGCTTAGTCTGCCGCACTTTACCAATATTGACATCACCGAAGGCTTACTGAGTTATGTTGATAAGTATGAATTAGAGCTGTCGAAGCATTAATTTTTTAAACGCATTAGCGCACTGCATTGATTTTTAATGCATTAATTAACATGTTATTAACGTACCCAGACTCGTCAAGAGGGAGAGAAGGGGGGGGAGTTAGCCCGGGCCCTACGACTTTTGGAGGCCCCCACCTGTAGAATATAGAAAGTTATAAAACAAATAAAACACATTTTCAACAATAACCGGCGTCATCGTTAGCATAGAAATCTGTTAGCCTTTCCTAAATAATATTTATTCACAGTATTGATGGAACAGCAACTACAGTTTGGTTACTTGAAATCATTTGATTGTCGAATAACTGCAGTTTAATGAAATATATGAACTTTTGCTTCACAGAATTATGTAAATTTAATAAATTTACACATGGGCATTAATTTTTTTAACGCTCGTTAATTTTTTTAATACGCGTTAATTTATTAACGCATTAGCACATTAATTAACGCATTAATTTGACAGCTGTAGTATGAATGTGTTTGTTCAGATGCTTGGCCTGGTACGGGTACAGTTTGTGGTTCATTCAGTTACCGCTATATCTCGCATCCAGCGTCCGTCACGCCAACGCTCGTCTTCACGCTGCTTTCACTGTACTTCAGCGAATGCATCAGCTCGGCCTTCCACCGCTGGATGAGGTCAGTTCAACATGTCTACACCTGTCATGTGTTTAGTTCTGTTCACATCTTGAATCACAGAAAAAAAACTATGCCACTTTTGTTTGTGTGATAACCTTAGCAGTTATAACTCACGAGGTAGTGCGACAGCAGAACTGAAGTGAGGTGGCAGCATTTGCTTCTGCCTCTTCTGCAGTTCATCATTGAATGCAAAGGTGAAAAAATATTGAAATCAGACTTCGTTTGCCGAAGTTGTTGTAAAAATAAAGGTGTCTTACTATTTTGTGTATTTTTGCACAGAAAAAGAAAAAATCAAAGATGAACTGATAGCAATAGTGATAACTGTGTTGAAGTTTGGACAAATGCAAGTTTTAAAAAATTAGGAAAACTAGTTTTTGGATTCAAAAAGTTAAAAGGCCACCATGACGTTATGAACAAATATGCCTCTCTATGTTTGCTGGCACATTCGATTTAAGTCGAACATTAAGTGCCACTTTCGATGTTCTTACGGTTTCAGATGAGTAAATTTTTGCTTTTTATCCAGCTCTGCTGTTGCGTATGATTGTTTATGGTTAATTTGACAACATGTACATTTGTGAGTGCACAGGTGTGTAATTATGTGATCATTGGTTAATTATGGAAAAAGTCGGGGAATTTGTGTTGTCGGGGAAAGGTCAGGGAAAAATATTATGTTTGAAAAGTCAGGGAAAATGATTTTGGATCATGCAAACTGCAGATATCTGTGATTTTTTGTGTTTTCAAAAATTAAAAAGCAGGCAAATTTGCGGCTTCTATTAAATGTTCAAAAGCTAGAAGTGTTTCAGCTTTAGGGGGGCAAAGCCACTGATGCCCCGACCCGGGCCTCTGTCATTTGCATATTGCTCCGTTAATGCAGTTTTATTACCTTATGATATAGTCACCATTTCTGTCATTTGTACGAATGTGTTATTGTCTTGGGAATTTTGCTACAGAAGACCTGTAGGAACCCTGATAATCTGTATGCTGGTATGGATTAACGTGGTCTTTGTGTTAATTGACAATGCGTACGCTATACACCTGTCTGTGATGTACAGGTGTGCTATCGTGTGTTAATGCACCAGTGTGGACATTACAATCAACCTGCACTGGCCGTTCGTGTATTGTCGGAAATGCGTCGTCATAACATAACACCCAATGCCGTCACGTACGGAGTCTACAATAAGGTAGTTATTTCAGTGCTGGTATCATCTTTCCACCTGGGTGTTGTGCTGGCTCAAAGGTATGATTACTGGTCTGGGTTCTGCTATGTATATTGATGATTAGGGCCCGCAGTTTTCCGTCGCATATTTTGCCAAATTCCGCGGGCTAGTTTGCAAAATTCCGTGGCTCACTGCAGCAAAACCGTCCTAATTCCATGGCTCATTGTGACGTTCTGTTTGTGAGTAAAATTTGCTTAAAAACTTCAGTTATTGAAGGCTGGTATTGCTGCTCATTTTTTATGCTAGCAATATACAAAAAGAATATCAGTCATTTCTTTGAAAGTGCAGTCTGTCAATTAGTGGCATTGTGTTTATTTACGATTGTGCATATTTTGATGGTAATTATTATTACAGCTTGCAGCCTCAGTTTTAAGCAGATTAGTTTGACCTTTTACTGTCATATAGCTAGTTTAACTACGTTATCAAGCTGACAATCATATTAATCATGGGTCATTTCTCCAGTTGGTTGTTTCAATTTGAATCAGTCTTTTTGGTGTAACTTCTGACTGTTAATTTTAGCAGCTGACAATTGTATTGCACATGTATTTTTATCATGAAGAAGAAAATTGTGTTAATTATTGTTACCTCTGCCAATGCAGAGCAATAAATGAGGCTTAATTTATGAGTCCATCGGAAAACTATAAACAGATAATGGTTAAATTTTGTGGTTGGGTTGGGCATGGTCCTTGGAGCTAGTGGTTTGATTTTGGTAGCTGTCAGGATTTTTTGTGGACTCGGGATTATTATCCACAATTTTTTACCAAAAGAGATATTGGTTGTATTGTCCTTTGCATTTGCCAGGTGGCGCTACCATTCCATGCGGAGGTTTGAGCTCTTCCGTGGCTTGCTTCTACTTATCACTGTAGCATAGTTTGATGTTATTATCAATAGGTTGTGTTGGAAAGTCGCTGGTCTACGAGCAAGTCGAGTACAGGTTGGCGCAAGCTGCGGCTTGGTGTGACGGCATTGGCAAAGTTACGTTCAGGCATCCAGCATCGATCGGTTGACTCTGATGACATGGACCACTGCACTACTGGTATTGCCTTGCTCTGCTCAGTTATTTAGTCTGCTTAACTCAATCTGTATTTAGATAATTTTTATAGGTTTGCTGCTATTTGAATTTTTTGCTACTTTTACATTGATTCGATCACCGCAGTTGCTGCTTGTCATATGCAAGGACTCTGGTAGTTCATAACTTCATATCTCATTGATACTATGGTATAGCAGTCTATAGCACGTGGAGAACACGCTTTTTTACAACATTATTATTGTACAAGGTAATAGTAAGCAATCAATCAGTTCAGTTCAGCTCAGTACGATAATTTGTGTTTGCCCGTTCTAATAGCACAAAGCTATCATGAATGCGCTGGTTCATGCCAGGCTCTACAAAATAGTTCAGTCTTCAGCTTGTGACAGAAGGAAAATGATTCCGACAGGACTCGAACAGACATCGGTAATGAGGTCCATCAGTTTATCATTTATTACACCAAAAGGCAGAGTATGCGTACTACTGTCATAATGGTCGTGTTTGTCTACAGATAGCAGTGCTGCACTGGCAAAGAATGGAAAACTCGGAAGTAATTTCTTGGAGGCTGATAGAGCAGCATCCTGGCATCAAGTTGTGGAATACAATATGCATCAGAACGTGGCTGGCAGATCTATCTCTGCAGCGAGTGACTTGAAGCATTCTGATGAGTCTAGGAGGGTGATTTCAGACAGTCACCACTCTTCTGTGAAAGTACCTCTATCACAAATGAAAAGTATCACTACAGAAACTGGTGGTCATGATGGTCATCTTGGTCTCGATGTAGAAGCAGATTCCAGCAGCGGGCTAGAGAGTCTGACCGTGACTGGCATGGCTGCGAGGAGTCGAAGTGCCCAGGATCTCAGCAGGCAGTCGGAGCTGCTGTCACAATCGCCGCACCACCACCGATCCGCGGAGTCACTGTTGGATGAGGACCGGCCGCGGACGTTGCTCCAGGTCGATCGGCTGCGCCTGGAGGACTCCGGGCATCGGCGTCGGTCGTTCGGCGGAACTCTGCGCAAAGCTGCTTCCGCTGTTGCTCTCCGGTGCCGTGGTTTCAGGGACTCGCTGAAAGCCGCAAGCTCGGATGGTTTCAGTCAACATGTTGCCACTCATAGTTAGTTTTTTGTCATGATCATCATTGTCATTATTATCATAGCATGGCCTAAATAATCAAGATCAAGCAATCATAAAGCAAACATGTGCAAATGTCGAGCAAACATCCAGCAAACATCCAGTAAACATCCAGCAAATGCATTCAAAATACGTTTGCTCAGCGTGTGCTCTAATTGCTCGACATTTGCTTGATGTTTGCTCCTGTTTGCTTTATGATTGCTTGATCATGTAAACAGGGTATAATATGCTTTGTTTGTTTCTCAGGTCAACTCAGTAAACTGTCAAATGAGTATTGTGGAGGTGTGCGTGGGCATGACTGATGGAATGGAGTGTGCAGAATGATTTTTGAAGTTCAGTTTTGTAATTTGATTTGATTTTTAAAATAACCATGGTTTTGGGACACAATTACCGTGGGTCTGGTTTAGTTAAAATGCGGTTTCTGTTATGTGTCCGCATGGATCTGTTTTGCTTTTGTAGTTTCTGTTAGGAACTGCATTACTAGGTGACAACAGTCAACTGATCATTTACTCTTCAGCTGAGTGTTATAATAATAATAATAATAATATACATATTTGTAAGGTGCCATATGGCCATATCTTTAGAGGCGCTGTTGACAGATGGCATGTTACTGTAGGTAGGCAAGACAAGTTTTGTGATTAGTTTCAGAAGATGAGAGACAGATCTCGAATAATTCAGTTAGAGAGGTATGTAGAGAGTTGCTGATAATTGATGATGGTGTATTGTTCAATGAATAAGGTGCTGTGAGCTCGGGGCTGGATCAAGAGGTTCCTGTGGCTGATGAGTTGACTGAGACAGGCCGGCCGGGCCAAGTGCCACCCATGGTGATTGCCGACCATGCGGACATTGCCGAGAGGATTGACATGTGCAGCACATCAAAGTGCAGCAACTGTCTTAACCTGCTCTATGATGAGGAGATCATGGCTGGCTGGTCATTGGACGATTCTAACTACAATACGAGGTTTCACTGTCTTGACACATTTTGGTGACTCTTGCAATGTAATTTTACTGTAATTGGTGTACTAGAACTAACTAACATAGTGCAGAAAGTTTCCCCCTGTCCTCCAATAGACAGCGTTATGAGATTGATGACTGTCTAGAGGATAACAGGGAAGATTATTAGAACTGCCATTATTGTTACATATGCACAATTATAATTAGCAGTTCTTACAATTTTAGGTTTTCATCGTTTTTTTTGTGTTTTGTGTTTTATAAAGGTTAAACTTTCTGTAAAGGTTAAACTTTCTGTTTCATTATTATGTGCATGTGCAATTTTGCCTGCAAAGGCCTTCCCCAAAATGACCTATACTGTGTCGGGCAGGACGTTAAACCCTACTCACTCATTCACTCAATCACTGCAGAAAGTTTCCAACAGCCGACTTGTTTAGAATATTATCAGTTACAAGGCAGAACTGACATAAAAACACTAGCTGGTAGATGACGTGGCTCGCGACTGCTGGCAATTGCAGTTTCAGTCACGTGACCATTGGATCTGCCTTTCCCAAATACTCTACCCTTAAACCAAACCTGAAGTGGATCCAATGCTTGGTGGCTGAGATATATCCATCTGAAGATGCTGAACTCTGGACAATGCGGCAGGACAGCATGCTGGCAAAAATTAAGGCCTAGCTAAGCTGATGCGTCGCAAGTTTATAATTCAGTGTGATAAAAATTAACTTTACTGATTATAGGTTAAGGGCCGGTTTCTGGATCTTTTAGTTAACTGATCTGTTAGTAAACCGTCTGCTAATTGTAACTCGCTAGTTAAGTTTGTACACGTTTCTGAACAAAACCTTGACTGGCCGTTAGCTAAGTGAGCGGTAAACTATAGTTGCTTAGCAACAATGTGCACAGTGCTAATCATTTCCGCTTAGCGCAGGCGGGCGTCATGAATATTAATGAGTGCAAGCACTTGTTAGCCAGCCCACGAGCCAGCCAAGCAATTGCGGACAGCCACTTTGTCCATTCGTGAATGGATTTTTGTAGTAAAATTTGTAGCAGCAACAGTCTCATCGTGCATTTTGAAGACATTGCTATACGGTAGAATCGTTTTATAGTATCACATTCTTTAATTAACTGCTTGCAAAATGGTACAAAAATTGTGTTAAAAATTGTGTTAAATATGATAACTACGATCGACGGTTAGCTAACTGGCCGATTTCGGCCAGTTAAATTTTTGGCCATTTTGACCGTTGGTTAGTGCAACGGGAAACGCGAGTTATGCAAATCTGTCAGTTTATGCTAACTTGACTGGCCAGTTAAGATCCAGAAACCCGCCCTAATCGAATAAGCTTGGTGCACTATAGGTCAATTTAGAGACTGTGATTATACACCGTGGGCCATAAGAAACATGGCACTTTGCTTTTGTCCATATCTTCGCCAATTATTGACCGATTTTCAAAATTCTTTCACTGGCACACTCTGCAGACAATTTGCAATACTGTGATTATTATATATCCCACCACACTGTAAGTGCATTTCTACACTGCCTTGTGAAATATATATGTAAGCTAAAACTAACGATAATAACAAAAATTTAGGTGAATGAAAAAAATATGCATCAGACCAACATTGCCATGAATGATTCGTACAATACTAGACTGTGTTATACCCACACAGTCTGTTGTCATACAGACCATTCACTGCAGTGTTGGTCTGAAGTGTTTTTTTTTCAATTTTACCAAAATGTTTGTTTGTTATTATCATTATGTATGCATATTTTATTGATATTTTGCAAGGTAATGTAGAGACGCATTTACGGTTTGGTGGGAAGTTTTTTGGCCCACCCTGTATAATGTCCTGTTATCATTAGTACTGTTACTACAGTTTTTGTGCTCATTTGGCCTACTTCTCTGATTTCTTCTAGGTCAGGCTTGATCGCAAAGGAGAACCTTGTTTTTTGCAAGTTAAATGCCCACCCTCTTGCCCAACCATTAATGTTAACGTGATGAAGGAAGCTGCTTTTTCAGTGCAAATTTTTCTGTTTGATTCATATCATTTATGTATGTGTTTTAGCTGTGCATTCTGTGGCAGACAAGTCAGTGTCAGTCTTCACATTCAGATCTTTGTAAGTCAAACAGTCTCTTATTCGGAGTTTACTAAAGTCAGTCATTCAAGCTGCTAATCAATCAAAAGACGTTTCTATAGCACTATTTGTCGAAAACGAATCAGAACTCATACCGGACTGTTGTACCGTATACTATTTTTTTATTTCTTCTAAAATTTAATTTTTACTTGATAATTACTTGTAGTTAAAACCGGCCATTCGTCAGCTGACATACTCTTGCTGTGTGCCTTTTTCATGTCATACTAAACGTGTTCTTGCTCATATTTCATTTACATTTAACTTTTAGCCAACATATGGCACTGCAGAAAGTCATACTCAGACATTGTCAGTGAGTCAGATTGTTGTTTCTAAGTTTGCTGTTAACTTCAAAATAGGTTTTTGCTACTATGGCAACTCTGACTGATCGATCGATCCGTGGATTGAATGAACACTTATAGTAAACGAAATTGTATAGCACCAGTATGCCGACTGACTTCAGATCTCGATTGACCAATCAATCGTCGGTGGATATCTGTGGCAACGTGTCACATTGGTTGCAGGACTTTCGTCATGTGCGGCATCTCAATGTCAGTCCGATTGGTGCGTTGAAGAACAGTTTAGCATCCACACACTCGGTGGGCAGCTTACATGATGATGACCGTGCTGATAGACTCGCCACTAGCAGCAATGCTGTCAAAGATGATTATGACATTGATGGTGAACGATCGGATAAGCATGATTACGACAATGACAGGTGATTGTGTTTGTTGTTTATGCATCTCATTAGTGTATGCTTCTAGTGATCGTTAACAGTTTTTCTTGTCAGCTTTATAGTTCTCTGCTGGAAGGCTCACTTAAGGGAATTATATTTCTATGCCCATCTGTGTATCTATACATGCATTTGCCTGTGATGTTTCTGCAATATGTGTGACAAACATTCTTAGATTATCATCAAACTTCAGCCATTGTTACATCTCGGGACAAAAGATGAATGAATCTTTATCAGGTTCTAGGCTCCGTGTGTTAAAGATCATGATCTCAGCAGGCAGGCGTCTAGCTTTCTGGTTTACTATGCAGTTAATTTTTTTGGCTTTTGTGCATTTTTTGTTTGGTATTAGTTGATGCGTTATTGTTTTCGTTATCGGTGCCAGTGCAACTGATTGACTGGAAAGATTCCTGTCCATAATGACGAGTGAGACATTCACAATTTAGTGTCTAAATTTTCTCTTGCTTTTATACTTTTTCAGTCAACCAATTTGGGTTGAGATTGGTATTATAATTTCATGCTTCTTGTTGGTCATTATGTATGTTTTCAGTGAAAAGATATGCGTAGGTAACAGATGATTGCTTGAATGTGGTTTTGCGGCAGTTCGGATGTTGTTAAATATTTGCTGAGTTTTCCGTATCTGAGTCCAATCGTTCTACGCAAAGAGCTGGAGGATCTAATGGAACAGCATGGAGAAGAGTGTTTGGATAGCAGTCAACTTGTGGACAATCATCCTGTCGTCTTTTGGAATCTCGTAAGTATTATCTGTTTTAACTACAGCTTTTCTAAGCATTTAATTGGTATTTGTATATTGGCTAGTAGTCGTCTGTATTCGATTGTTTGTATGTGTATAAATTTTTAAAATAATTTGAATACAAATACTGTGTGATTGCACATCTATACTATGCTAGTGGTGACGTTTGTGTAAATGCAATTTTTGTAAGTGTTTTTATAAGCAGTAGGCTAATTAAGTACGTCAAGTTTGACTTTATTCGTATTTTTATACATGCAAATGTGTCATGTTTAGTGGTGAATTACATTACTTTCTTGAACGAATTGAGTCACTAACATTGTGAAAATTACTAGTGAATTTTATTCGGATATGCAAAAGCAAAGTGTTGCACAGTTTTGGCTGATAGTATATTTGCCAAGTTGATGTTTTGTTAGGTCTCATGCTTTGTACAACATATTTTCTGTTGTGCATTTTAACATTTTCCTGCTGTCTTATAACTTGTGTAAAAAACACTGTCGTCACTTTTTGTTGTTTAATGACAGCAGTACTTGAATGTTGTTTTTGCAAATTTTTGCAACAGGTCTGGTACTTCAGAAGACTGAATTTGCCGAGCCAAATTGAAGCTTACATTCTGACAGCAAAACGTCTCAATTACCAGGCTTTGGTGTGTAGTTTTTTAATGGAGCCAAAAGCCTACAACTGATTTGTCAGCTGTACTGTGATAACCAAATGATAACTTATATACACTGTGTTTCAAAAAAACGGGCACCCTTTTTATTTCTTTCATAATTCACTCAAATGATGATCAATTTACACAAAATTTTTACCAGATGTAGCTGAAGAAATGCTAATTCAAAAT
>Ga0056128_1011279_pt1 | contig 11057 bp, 9 predicted proteins | sample WorMetLIZISLAND2_FD_71113 | JGI IMG/M metagenome (GOLD analysis project Ga0056128, IMG submission 71113) | Marine gutless worms symbiont microbial communities from Max Planck institute for Marine Microbiology, Germany - Olavius geniculatus... ... | reverse complement strand
AACATCAAACAAAACAACAAAATTTCTCAAAAATGTAAAACTAATGCTAGTAAAATAAATGGAATATTTAATATTAATTAAAAATAAATTAAATTAAATAGTCTATGCGGGTATCCGGGTAGTAAAAAATTACCCGGGTAGTTTATTACCCGGGTACCCGACGGGTACCCGGGTACCCGCGGCAGCCCTAGCCATGTTTTCGCTCAGCTAAAGTCAAAAGTAGAAGTGGATTCATGCTCAGCGAAAGTTGAGCCCTAAGGGATAAAGTTATCTCTTCAATGGAAATCCAACCGACTTTAGCCAGGTTAATTCGGCTAAACTTTGGTCTAAGTAGGTACTTAAGTTTAAGTCAGTTGACTTAAACCAAAACTTCGGTCTAAGTACCTACTTAGACCATACTTTCGAAATCACCACACTTTATGTACTTACACCGAAGTTTAGGCTTAGCGAAAGGCTTGCCGAAAGTCTAAGTCAAAAAGTGAAGTCGCCCATTGTCTGGTATGGTTCTTGTCAATTATGCAACCGCTTTAAAAACAAAAAATCTAAGCTAATGCTCATGAGACGCGCGAGAGCCTATAGCAGTTCCTGTTCGCAGGTAATCTTGGTCTATATCCATCCACTTCGGCTCAATTCACTCTTTTGCAGCCAAAGATCGTCAAAAAATAACTAAAACACCTTATTTTTAAGATTCAAGGTCAATCGAGGTCATCAATGTTGACAATCCTAAAAAACCCGTCGCCAGTGCTTGTTATGTTAAGCAGCATGTCTGTGCCTATATCTGCAATCATTTTCACGTTAGACAATTAGGCAGCGGATAAATAACCACTTTTTAAGAAGGAAACCCCTATTTTACACCCGCGTGAGCAAGCCTCCTTGAACCTAGAGGGTCCGGACTTAAATTGCTAAAATCTACATTTAATGCTGAAAATTGCACATGCAGGTTGTCTTTGTCCATCTCCAGCCATTTTAGTGCAATTCACTATTGAAATGCGTGTCGTAGCCCGAAATCGAGAAAAAAAATTCACCACAACTCCCTATTTTGGAAGTTCAAGGTTATTCAAAGTCATCGATGGTGACATTTCTAAAAAGCTCGTTGCCAGTGCTTGTTATGATAAGCATGTCTGTGCCTATTTGCAACCATTTTCACGTTAGGAGAGCCAACAACAGTAGAATAACGCTTTTTAAGGGGGGGGGCTCTTTCTCCCCCTCGTTCGTGGGGACCCCCTTCACTTAGTGGCATGAAATTTTGTCACAAAATACTAGAGACTATAGGCTATCATATGGTAAAAACCGGAAGTCTTTATCTCACCTGGGCTCCGATCGGTACCGGGTTGTGACAGACAGACACCAAGACAGACACCAAGACAGAATTACCATAGCTAATACTCGCTATAGGTAACTATGTTAGCTCTCACACGTAAAAAATGGAGAGACGAAACAATACAAAAAAATTGTATAAATTAAAAAATATTGGTAAAAAACAGAAGAACGTTACATTTAGCATTAAAAGCACAGAAATCACTGTCTAGTACGTACGTGGTGTTGTTGTTAAGACGGTTGTGGTTGTCGCTTCTTGCGTCGTGGTTGGCTGCAAAGTGGTCGCTGCATAAGTCGTCGTTGTTTGCTCTGTTGTTGTGGGTTCAATGCCGGTCGTCGTATCTTGCAGGGTTGTCGTAATAACTGTGATAACCGCACAGTATTTTTTAATTAAACGACAAATTAACATTCACTTAATATCTGCAAAAACGCTTGTCAAAAGAAAGGTTTTATAATTCACTGTCTGGATACGATTTTCGATGACAGATGGTATCTACAGGGTGCGGCAGAAAAAATGGACCCCTAATTTTTTTGCTGTTTTCTCAATAACCGTTTGGGATTTTAATATGAAATTTCACAGCTTTATTTATAGATGCCTTCTACATCTAACTGCCGAGTAAAATTTGATTCGGTTGAAAAACAACGAAGTTATAGACTTTTTAACATGACCGCCTACCGATTTTCCAGCATTCAAAAATGTTCATGCCAAAAATGCTATTTAATTTTCAAAAATTGGTTACACGTTACTGCCAATGACGTCCCAGTGACGTTTTTATAAACAGCAATTTTTATTGTTTATAAAATATCACTAAATTATCGTTCCTTTAAAGCAATCGCCAGCTGCCCACCGGATTCATCTTCCAGCAGGACGTCGCGTCAGCACACACAGCGTGCAACGCCGCGCAGCGCACAGAACTGGCTGCGGACCAATTGTCCAGATATCATCACAAAAGACCAATGCCCTCCAAATTCCTTAAATATAAACCCAATGGATTATCACGTATGGGGTGCAATGTTGGAGGCTTACCGCAAGCTTAAAACAAAGCCGAAAACAAGCGCCGAACTTAAGAAAGCGCTTCAGGTTATCTGGGGCAACCTGCCACAGGGACCGATCGACAAGGCTGTAAACGTTTTCTCAAATAAGGGACTGGAGGCTGGTGTTGTAGCTTAGAGCTGGCGGTGAACACTTCGAACATTTGCAGTGACAATGGGATTCTGGCATCTGATCATTATTTAACTGCGTTGTTTCAACGATGTTATTAAATTGGTGTTGTAGCCGGAACATTTTTGAATGCTGAAAAATAGGTAAGCGGTCATGTTAAAAAGTCCGTAACTTTGTTGTTTTAGGCAGTTAAATGTAGAAGGTTTCAGTAAATAAATATGTAAAATTTTAAATTAAAATTTAAACGGTTACTGAAAAAACAGCGAAAAACTTTAGTGGTCCACTTTCTGGGGGGCACCTTGTATAACTTTCCTGTATAAGTGTAACGTTGTATCAAGTTATTTTGAATATATCTGTTGTCATATTCACGAACTGCTACTGCTTGCGGTAACATGAAATAATTACACGATGTGAGGTACTAAAATAAAAATTTTAGCACCAATAATTACTTACTTATCTACTTCAACATCTCCATTGCTTAGATATTACACTTCCCATGTAGGTAAATCTCTCTACATATTCTATGTTCCCTTGTGCAACGGATAATTGGCTGTGGTGATGAGCGCTGTGTGATTCCCATGGCCTTCGTTTATTCCCGGCTTATATTCAGTCCATCTTGTGCACTTTGTTCCTCGAGCTTGGTAGTCATCTCTTGGTATACGTTCTTTTCCTCCGCCACTATCGCTATGTCATCAGCGAAGTCCAAATCCGTTAAGCCGTTCCGCTTCTGCCAGAGGATGCCGTAATCCGACTTGTCCATAGTTCTGCGCATGACGAAGTCGATGACTATGGTGAAAAGGGATGGTGAAAGGATGCAGCCTTGTCGAACCCCTGAGACAATCTCAAAGAACTCTGTGTATCCACTTGCAGTCCTGACACAGCAGATGGAGTTGTCATACAGTGCCTTGAAGATGTTACTGAACCAAGCAAGAATGCTGAAATATGTCATGTCATAATACGAACAATATATGGTTAATAATTTATTAACAAAATACGGTCTGGTACATACTAGGTGTGGTTGTTACAACTGTTGCAGTTGACGCTTGTTCTGTCGTAGTTGGCTGCATATTGGTCGTTGCATAAGTCATCGTAGTTTGTTCTGTTGTTGTCGGTTCAACGCTCGTCGTCGTGTCTTGTAGGGTTGTTGTAACAACTGCGATAACCGCACAGTATGTAAAACTATACGACAAATTGTCCTTTATATAATTTGTGGAAAAAAGGCTCGTTAAAAGCAAAGTTTTATATTACACTGATTGATTATAATTGCGATAACAGAAGGTGACATTTGTATATTTTTGCATATATGTGTAACGTTAAATTATATATCAATTAATTTTAATATATCCGTTGTCATATGCAATGCTGCCGCTTACAAACAAAGATATACAAACAATGTCAAGCAATATTTTTAAATTTTACCTTCAGCAAAATATCAATCACTTATATAATTATTGTAAAACACAAATTGTATCCATGTTTTTATAAGAAAATATTATTGTCACCATTTGTAATGATGTGCAGTGATTTGCGTTTATGGACTGTGCTTTTATTATTCTTTTACACTGTTTGTACTGCACCACTATTCAGTTATTCGGTTATATTCGGTTATTTAACCACGAGTGTATATTATGAACTTAATGTCATAGTCATATTTTGTATTCTGCAAATGCCAGCAAAAGCGAAATGACCACTATATTGCAGAATATTTATACCAAAAAACGGCCTGGTACGTACTAGGCGCGGTAGTTATTACGATAGTGATCGTCGCTTCTTCTGTCGTCGTTGGCTGCCTAGTAGTCGTTGCAGAAGTCGACGTAGTTTGCTCCGTTGTTGTCGGTTCAATGCTGGTCGTCGTGTCTTGCAGGGTTGTCGTAATAACTGCAATATCACTACACTGTCATGTACTAAACATGAATTTTATCCTCATATGTAATGTTGCAAAACAATTAGTATTAGCAAGGCGTTTTAATTTTCGTAATAAATATTGAATTACGGTACCATGTTATACCGATATTAATGGAACGTTAAAGGTTTGCCTGCGTTAATGCTAATTATTGACAACATTGTCTGGCATTGTTTGTGACAGTTAAGCAACTGCATTAAACAATTAATGAAACATTACAAAAGATTGGAAGAATTATAACAACATTTTAACAAACAGAAAAACGTTATATTTAACAGTCATCACTGTCTAGTACGAACGTGGTGTTGTTGTTACGACGGTTGTGGTTGTCGCTTCTTCTGTCGTAGTTGGCTGCAAAGTGGTCGCTGCATAAGTCGTCGTTGTTTGCTCTGTTGTTGTGGGTTCAATGCCGGTCGTCGTATCTTGCAGGGTTGTCGTAATACCTGCGATAACCGCACAGTATTTTTAACTATACAACAAATTATTGTTTATATAATACGCGGGAAAACGCGCGTTAACAGCAAAATTTTATAATTCAGTTATTGATTTTGATTTATAATAACAAAAGGTGACATTTGTACACTTTTGCAAATATGTGTAACGTTGAATCATATATAAATTAATTTGAATATATCTGTTGTCAAATGCATCGCTGCCGCATACGGTGACATAAAATGTACAAACAATGCCAAGCATCATTGTAAATTTTGTTCTTACTGAATATCAGTCACCTATATAACTGCAGTAAAGCTCTAATTGTATCCATGTTTTTTATAATAATCTATTATTGTTACCACTTGTACTGATGTGCTGTGATATGCAAGTATGGGCTCTGCTTTTATTATTGTTGTTACACTGTTTGCACTGTTTCGCTATTCAGCTATTCGGCCAAATAAACAGTAGTGTATATTATAAACTTATTGTCATTGTCATATTTTGTATTTGGTAAATGCTACTGAGGGCAAAACGACCATTAACGGCAGATTATTTATCAACAAAACAATCTGATACGTACTATTCGTGATAGTTACTACGGTTGGAGTTGTAAGTAAGTAAATAAGTAAGTAAATGATTTATAAAGCGCCAAAGTCTCAGAAAGAATCAGGGCGCTTTTTCTGTCGTCGTTGGCTGTTTAGTGGTCGTTGCATAAGTCGCTGTAGCTGGCACCGTTGTTGTGGGTTCAATGCTGGTCGTTGTGTCTTGCAGGGTTGTCGTAATAACTGCAACATTACTACACGGCAGTGAACTAAAGGTGAATTTCATACTCATATGTAATGTGCCAAAACAATTACTATTAGCAAGGCGTTTTAATTTTCGTAAAAAAGTTTTGAATTATAAAGACATGTGACACCAATTTTTATTAAACGATAAAGGTTTCTCTACGTTAATGCTAGACCACTAAATGACCTAAACTTTCTGAATTAGCTAATGATGTCAAATGTTTGTACATTTATTTTCAAGTTACTTATATTAACAGTGATGGAAAATGTACCTTATGATGTTCAGTTAATCATTCTGAACATTTGCTAACATCATTAACAGTGTAACATTTACTTGCAAATTGTAAGACGGTTTTCTTGCAAATTCCGTTTCTTGCAGTTTCCTTTCCTTGCGAATTTAGTTTTACCTTTCCTTGCAAATTTCATTTCTTGTAAATTCCATACTTCGCCAAAATCTACCATTTTTTCCATTTTCATTTCTTTGGAAATTCAATTTCCTTGCAAAGTAAGGCGACCCATATCGGCCATATTGTCTTGCGTTGTACTTGTTAGTTAAGCAACTGCTTTAAAAAAATTAACAAAACACTACAAAATCTGGACGGATTAAAGAAATGTTTGTAACGAACAGAAAAACGTTAAATTTAACATTAATAGAAAAGGGATCACTGTCTATTACGTACGTGGTATTGTTGTTACAACTGTTGAGGTTGTCGCTTTTTGCGTCGTGATTGGCTGCACAGTGGTCGTTGCATAAGTCGTTGTAGTTTGCTCTGTTGTTGTGGGTTCAATGCTGGTCGTCTTGTCTTGCAGGGTTGTCGTATCAACTGCGATAACCACACAGTATTTTTAACTAAACGACAAACTAACATTTACTTAAAATTTACAAAAAAACATTTCTCATAAGAAAAGTTTTTTCATTCACTGACTGGCTATGGTTTTCGATGACGGATGGTATCTAACCTTTCGTCATATGTGTAACATTGACTTTTATATCACATATTTTGAATAATATCCGTTGTCATATTCATAAACCGGTTACGTTTGCTGTAACATAAAATAAGCACACAATGTGTTGTACTATAATAAAAAACGTTTGCAACAGTGATACGAACAATATATAGCATTTAATTTTTGAACAAAATACGGTCTGGAACGTACTAGGTGTGGTAGTAACAACTGATGTGGTTGTCAATTTTTCTGTCGTCGTTGGCTGCCTGGTGGTCGTTGCATAAGTCGTCGTAGTTTGTTCTGTTGTCGGTTCAACGCTGGTTGTCGTGTGTGGCAGTGTTGTCGTAACGGCTGCGATAACAGAACAGTATCTCAAGTTATACGACGAATTAACATTTTTATAAAATTATCAAAATCGTTTGTCAAAAAAGGTTTTATAATTAACAGACTGGTTATGATTTTTGATGACAGAAGATATATGTATACTTTCTTAAATATGTGTAACGTTGATTACTCATCAGTTACTTCAAATATATTCGTTGTCGTACTCATGAATCGCTGCCGCTTGCTGTAACATAAAATAAACACAACATGCGTTGTACTGTAAGGAAAATGTTAGCAACTGCAATACAAACAACATATGGCAAATAATTTATTAACAAAATACCGTCTAGTACGTACTAGGTGTGGTATTAACGACTGTGGTGGTTGTCGCTTCTTCTCTCGTAGTTGGCTGCATAGTAATCGTTGCATAAGTCGTCGTAGTTTGTTCTGTTGTTGTTGGTTTAACGCTCGTTGTCGTGTCTTGCAGGGTTGTCGTAATAACTGCGATAACCGCACAGTATGTTAAACTATACAACAAATTATCGTTTATATGATGGGTGGGAAAGCGCTTCTAAAATCAAAATTTTATAATTCAGTGAGTGGTTATGGTTTATGGTAACAGGTGACATCTGTATACTTTTGCAAATATGTGTAACGCTAAATCATATATCGATTATATCCGTATATCCGTATATATATCCGTTGTTATATGCATCGCTGCCGCTTATGGTGACATACAAGAAATTTGAGCTAATGCTCGCGAGACACGACAAAGCCTAATGCACCACAAGCCCATTCGTATTTTGTATATGGTAAATGTTAGCGAAAGCGAAACGACCGTTATACGGCAGACTATTTATTAACAAAAAACGGCTTGGTACATACTAGGGGTGGTAGTTAGTACGGTTGTGGTCGTCGTTGGCTGCCTAGTGGTCGTTGCATAAGTCGTTGTAGTTTGCTCTGTTGTTGACGGTTTAATGCTAGTCGTCGTGTCTTGCAGGGTCGTCATAATAACTACAATATCATTACACTGCGGTGAACTAAACATAAATTTTATACTTATATATAATGTGGCAAAACAGTTAGTATAAGCAAGGCGTTTTTATTTTCGCAATAGATTTTGAATAATGAACGCATGTAACACTTATGTTTATTAAGCGATAAAAGTTTGTCTGCATTCATGCTACTCTTCGGCCACATTGTCTTGTATTGTTTTTATCAGTTAGGCACCTGCATCAAAAAATTGAAGAAACACTACAAAAAAATTGGACTGATTAATACAAATGTTCGCAGCGAACAGAAGAACGTTACATTTAACATTAACAGCAAAGTGATCACTGTCTAGTCCATACGCGGTGTTGTTGTTACGACTGTTGTAGTTATTGCTTCTTCTGTCGTAGTTGGCTGCACAGTGGTCGTTGTATAAGTCGTCATAGTTTGCTCTGCTGTGGTGGGTTCAACTCTCGTCGTCGTGTCTTGCAAAGTTGTCGTAATAACTGCGATAACCGCACAGTATTGTTAACTAAACGACAAATTAACATTTATTTAAAATCGGCAAAAACTCTTGTCAAATGAAAAGTTTTATAATTGACTGACTGGTTATGATTTTTGATGACAGATGGTATCTGTATGGTTTCGTGCATATGTGTAACGTTTAGTCATATATCAGTTATTTTGAGTATATTCGTCGTCGTATTCATAAAAAGCTACCGCTTGCAGTAACATGAAATAAACAATGTGCTGTACGACAATCGAAATTTTAGCAACAGTAGTACAAACGGTATATGACAAATAATTTGCTAACAAAGTTACAGTCTGGTACGTACTAGGTGTTTTTCTTACGACTCTTGTAGTTGTCGCTTCTTCTGTCGTAGTTGGCTGCATAATGGTCGTCGCATAAGTCGTCGTAGTTTGTTCTGTTGTTGACAGTTCAACGCTCGTCGTCGTGTCTTGCAGGGTTGTTGCATTAACTGCAATAACCGCACAGTATGTTAAACTATACGACAAATAAACGTTTATGCAACATGTGAAAAAACGCTCGTTAAAAGCAAAATTTTATAATTCACTGATTGGCTATGATTTACGATTTTAACAGGAGGTGACAGATGCGTACTTTTGCAAATATGTGTCACGTTGAATCATAAATCAATTATTTTGAATATATCCGTTGTCATCTGTATCGCTGACGCTTACGGTGACATAAAATGTACAAACAAATCCAAGCATCATTTGTAAATTTTAACCTCAGTAAATACCAATCACCTATATAACGACAGTAAAACATTAATTGTTTTCATGGTTTGTACAGTACACTATTATCGTTACGATTTGTACTTCTTTGCAGTAATTTGTACTTATTAGTCCGCCCGAAAACCATAGTTTTCGGAAGAACTTCTGTTTTGCTGTGGTTTTTTTTCGCCGCGTAATCTCCGAGCTCCGTCGGCCGATCGGCGCGAAATTTTGCACGATGCTCGATGCTGCGTTCAGTTTAATAATCCCGGTTCAAAATTTTGGGGGAGCCTCCCCAAAAAATTTTTAAACGCCAAAAACATGCAAAATTTGGCCCAATTTCGGTCGACTTCGAAGTTTCGCGGCGAATATCTCCGAAACGGATGAAGATATTCAAAATCGGCGAGTTACGCGTTCGACAGCGATTCCTCCTGCGTTAGGCAAAACAAAACATATTTCGGCCCCTAGGGCGTGCTGCGCCCCCAAATTTTTACACGCGCTAGAGAATCACCAAGTCTTACTAGCGCACCCCGCACCAAGGACGGCGGCTCTCCTTACAACTTTTTTCAAAGAGGGGTCAAAAATTGGCTCAAAATGTAATAAATTAGCGCTTATAACTTCGGAGTTAGGGGATGTAGCCCGACGAAACTTTGGCATTTGACGCGGCTCTGGGTTGGGGTGTTAACGCAAGTACAAATTTTGGGGGCACCACCCCCCCCCTTAAAATTTGGGAGGGCAAAAACGTTCAAAAATCAGTGCGATTTACGACAACTTTCGAGTTTGAGCGCAAATATCTCTGGAAACGATGAAGATAACGACATAATCTAAACGGCGTTGACGAGAGCGATCCTTTCTGCATTAAACAAAAAAAATTTGTGAAATTCCGTCCACTAAGAACCAAGTTATAAGCGCTAATGTTGGCCTACCCTAAGTCGACGAAGCGCGTTCGGCGTATGCCAATGCATTTGAGCTCAGGCCACGTGACTTTGATGCCGGAGAAATTCTCACCCCCCTCTTTACCCCCCTTTTCTAATTTCCCCCAATCGGACTTAGGGCGCCGGGCGGACTCACGTTGGGCTTTGCCCCAAATTTCTAGATTTTTTTGTCAACCGCCAGATCTCCGAGATGCGTGTTCCGACCGGCTTGAAATTTTGCACGATGGTCAGTACTAGGCCGAATTTTATAATGCCGGTCCAAAATTTTTGGGGGCGCACCCCGAAAAAATTTCGGGGGCGAAAAACATGCAAAATTTGGCCCGATTTCGGACGACTTCCAAGTTCGGCGGCTAATATCTCCGAAACGGATGAAGATATTCAAAATCGGATTTTTATTCCGTCTACCGCGATTCCTCCTGCGTTAGGCGAAACAAGTCCGGTGAAGTTTGGTCTAGTGACCTTGGAGATTTCGATGTGAAATCGTACCCACCTAAAGCGCATTTTTCGGAAGAACATATTTCGGCCCCTAGGGGGTGCTGCGCCCCCAAATTTTTACACACGCTAGAGAATCACCAAGTCTTACTAGCGCACCCCCCACCGGGGACGGGGGCCCCCTTACAACTTTTTTCAAAAGGGGGTCAAAAATTTGCTTAAAATGGAATAAATGAGCCATTATAACTTTAAAGTTAGGGGGTGTAGCTTTACGAAACTTTGGCACTTGACGTGTCTCTAGCTCGGGGTGTTAACACAAGTACAACTTTTGGGGGCACCGCTTCCCTTAAAATTCGGTAGGGCAAAAAACGTAAAAAAATTAGTACGTTTTACGACAACTTTCAAGTTTGACCGCAAATATATCTAAACTGGATAGAGATATCGACAAGCGGTAAACGGCGTTATCGAATACGGTTAATTCCGCGTTGAACAAAAAAATTGTGTAAACTTCGGTCTTCTACGAACCAAGTTATAATGGCTCATTTTGACCTACCCTAAGTCGCATTACTTGGAAGACCATATTTCGG
>Ga0056128_1011275_pt1 | contig 11058 bp, 7 predicted proteins | sample WorMetLIZISLAND2_FD_71113 | JGI IMG/M metagenome (GOLD analysis project Ga0056128, IMG submission 71113) | Marine gutless worms symbiont microbial communities from Max Planck institute for Marine Microbiology, Germany - Olavius geniculatus... ... | reverse complement strand
GATGTGCGCAAACATTTAGCTGGAAATCACTTCTTTTAGCAGGATGATAGCCCCTGTACATCTCTTAGTATTTACTCATCTGCGGAAAATAGAAAATCACATTTTAAGTTTTACGTGGTCGGCAGAATCACTGGACAAAAACATTATCGAAAATATGTGGAAAGTCGTAAAATCTCATGTGCAGAAGGAAATGTCAGCTATTAACTCTCGACAGAACCATATCAAGTCTGTTCTCACAACCTGAAGCAAAGTTCATTAAAGCTCCATTTGTCAGCTTTACGCATCCATTTTGCGACGATTTTGTTCTGTTATTGCGTATAAAGGATTTACAAAAAAATCTGCAACGTCAGGTAAGCGCTTTTGTTGAAATAATGTTGTTTACGATGTTTGAATTTAACTCGCAAACAACGAATCAAGCGTTTGCGCCGCCGCCATTATGACACACTTTTGGCCACACGCTGTAGCAGTGCTTAAATCATACTACTGAACTATCAATATTTCTCTAGTGAATGCTACAACAAAAATAAAGCATCATGTAATTATCTACATTCATATGCATTATATTCTTATTTTGCGACAAGGTTGGCTTTATTTCAGTTTTTTAGCACTTTTCTTCCGAACTCGAACAACCGGTACCTTTCTTAATCCTTTATATTATCATCTGCTTTTATATTACAATGACCTTGCTGACTGCTAGCTAGAAATATCGCATGCTAACAGCAAGAGCTTGCAAGAGTTTGGCATCAATTTCTCGTTTGTGAGAGTCACTAAGAGTTTTTTGTCCTGCTTGGCACATTTCTGGGACAATCGTTAATTTTTGTTGATAATAATAATAATAATAATGTAGTCACTTGTAAAACGCTGAATGTCGGCAAGCTGAATCTGCAGCGCCAGCAGTCGCTAGGTGACGCTAGTGATGGGCTATAAACTGAGTAGGTTGGTTTTGAGATGATGTCTGTAAGTTGAACTGGAAGTTCAATGTCTAGCTGACAGAGGAAGATAGTGGCCTTCTGCCTTTCGTGGGATGGTAAAATGAGTACTCGCGGTGGTTACGGCCATCACTAGGAATGAAATGGCGAGTCCTGCGTAACAGTAGGCCCTGTGGCCAGGACTGCTGGTATACTGACCCAGTTGGTTAAATGCGCTGGCTGTTGATTAGAGCCGGCCATACTTGGGATGTATGCTAGCTTAATTGGGTCTAACCCTCGCTGGCTCAAAGCACCAAAAGGGGGTGAGCCCTTTCCCAGAGGACATAGGTGTCTATTTAAATCTTCTTCTTCTTCTTGCAATGTTGCTATGCCCTCTGAGTGCTGATAAATGTCTTCATATCTTTGCGTTGCTTTAGGGGCTCCCGATCCAACGGCCGGCGGTGCTCTGGACGATGACAACAGCTGGCATTTGGATGAGGAACAGGTTCAGAAGCTGGTCAAGAACTATCTCTCACAGGGCATCTACTGCAACCACAACGAACATCTCTCTTCCATCTTCGATAAGGTAAATGCAAGTGCAGACCACTTGTCCGGAAAACCTGGAAATGTTTGTCTGGAAATTTTACAGATGTGAGGCAATTTCAGCAGAAATCAGGGAATTGTAGAGGAAAATCTTGTGTGGGAAAATTGTCTAAAAACTTTCCCGAAAATTGCATCAACAGGCTTTTTAGTGTCACTCACTTAGGACTCTGTGCCAGTTATTTTATGCTATTGCTTGATGTATGTTGCTTACTTACGTTTTAGTTTCTAATATTTATATCTGTGTTATATTTTACTTAGTACTAGGGTTAAGTTACCTTAGTTAAGTACCAGTTATAATGGTTATGAGTGCTGCAAATCGTCAGGGAATTTTCTAGTGTCTGGAGTGTGTTCTCTTGGAAAATGTTTTTCGAGAGCTGTGCACTATGTGCAGTGCTCATATTGTGGGCAGTTTCAATGTAAACAACTAGCTTCAGCTATACGTACGTTAAGAGAGTTCGTGTTGCAAAGTTATCGTAAGGGAATTTGGGCTTAATACAGCTGCCATTTTCTAATACCATAGAATCTGGATAACGCTAGTATGCACTGGTGCTATACAAATGTTATGTTTTTTTGTGATGTTTTTGGCAATGTTTTTATATAATGCATATTCATATATGGCTTGTGTTTTTTGCAGTGTTTTTTCAATTGCAGGTTCGTGAAATGCTGCACGCTCGTGACAGCAACAGCGTGCGTATGTTGACGCTGGTCACCGAGCAGTTTCTCACGGACTCTCGGCTGTCGCTGTGGCGCACTCAGGGTATTCCCGTCACCGACAAGTGCAGACAACTCTGGGACGAAATCGGTGGGTATTGGGCATTAATTTATTTCTCTATGTTTTGTCTGCATATTTTCAGTTTTCTGCCTTATGCATGGCTTCAGACTGAAGCACTTGATTTTCAGTTGCCTGCAGGCAGTTGTTTCTGGTAGCTTGAAGACCGAGTCACAACATTTTACGTAACTGTTATAAAGCGCCAATTGGCTTTATTAAATGCTAATTTGTCAATATTTATTAATCTTTTGGTTGCTTATACATCTTGGTACCCTAAAAAATAATGTTTAAAGTTCTCATTTTTCCCTTTTCGCACATTGGCAATTTTTTGATACTGTGACGTCACTTGTGGAAGGGTTGCTAACTATCTTTACTGCCTTAACATCAAATGCAGCTTAATTTATGGCCAAATAGCCTCAAAAAAGCCAAAGTTTTTTTTATAAATAGCTTGCTTGCTATAAAGCCACAATATTCCAGCACATCATTAATTTAGGGACAGTTCAGTAGTCTGAATGATTGGTAGTCTGAATTTTTTCAGCAGTTTCACATCGACAAACACGTTATTATGCTTTACGTTGTCGTTCACCAGGGGGCAACAATGTCACGTGCGATACAGTACACTTTTGCACTTAATACTAAAATTACAGTTGTGATTAGGGATAGGGTTTGGGTTAGGGTTAGCGTTTATCAAACATTTATGTGACATTAGCATACAGTATAGGTAATAAGTTTGATGGTAGTGTACGTAACTGCAAAATTTGCCGACTGGTTATCTGCAGGGTTGTTAACAATACTTGTGAAAAGTATTGGCAATACCGATATTAATACTTTGGCCAAAAACTATTGCCAATACCGATGCTGTTGCAGAGAAGTATTGACAATACCAATACCAATACTTTTACAGGCAATACTTTTCCTACTCATTCAGCAATCACAGGTGCCTTTAAGAGAGGGCCCAGCTGGCTGTGTTTCTTTTTTTGTCGGTGTGGTAGTCAACTTCAACAGTGGGTTAGATTTTGCATGCCACACATTTTCCACCTCAAGTTAACCAAAGGCCCTCCTATGTGGGACTCTATAGAACAAAAACAGCAAAGTGGTCTCATTTTTTTTTTTGCTTGCCACACTTGCTATAAAACTAAGTTGAGTTGTTGCCTAAATAAGAAATGCTACCCATAGGCAGTGACACCCATACATAGTAGTAAAAATGTTTACCATTATATCACCCATACAACTAACGGCTGCCCTTTGTTTATCAAGCGTCTGACTAGACGCTCTGTCCCAGGACTCCACTGGGCTCGGGGGCTCCACTGCCAGACCCCGTTATAGGCTTGCGTTTGGCCACCGGCCCTCTCTTTATAAAATTAGTGAATCCACCCCTGGCATTGTTATGTTTAGTTGCTTGCTGATGCAGTGATTTAATAAATCTAGTTGTCGCCATGGAATTAAGTACAGATCTTAACGAGACTCGTGAAAATCAAGACTGGAGAAAAATCTCCATCTCAAGAATTATATTTCTCACCTTAGAGAATTGAACAGTTTGAATAGGACACAATAAACAGTTTCTAGTGCTCGTCATCGAATAGCAATTGACAAATTATTGACCGCAGCAATCAAGTTGAGTGATCGAGGAGGGGGTGGGCTATCACCCGCAGACCAAGAGCGTGGAGTGCCAGCTGGACTGTATGTAGCTCGTGGTCGGGTTTCAAATCAAACGTTTCTGAGTCTGCTGTGAGAGTCTTGACACCTATTCTTTCATCCACAGAGCAGACGGACCCCAGCACGTGTGTCCATCGCATGTAGTTTAGGGCCTACGTCTCCCTGCACGGTGCACTGAGGCCTAACTGTGTGCGTGCAGGCAGACACCCGCGATGTTGTGCCTCGGGCGTTGTTTTGCTGCAGCCGCAGCGGCGCTGCTTGCTGACAAAAGTATTGGTATCGAGTATTGCCAAAAAATAGCTGAAAAAGTATTGCCGATACCCATTTCGATACTACAGACGAAAAGTATCGGCGATAGTATTGGTAGCGATACCAATACTGCGATATTAACAACCCTGGTTATCTGCAGCTATGACAATAACTCGTCCCACTGTTTTGACTCACAGTGCAATTCATTCACTGTGAACTGGTCGGCGTGTGTTCAGGAGTGCTATGGGTGTGTGTGGTACTAAACCCGCACTGTTCATCGTCCGAGCGGTCAGTGTGGATACGGAAGCTGAAGTCCTGGTCCGAGCTTCCCGTTTGTCCGCTAGAAGATGCATACTCTCGACCCAACTCCACACACGGTCTGTCTAACAGTTGGATGTCGACTTCTTTTTCTGTGTTATTCGTTTAAGAACTTATTTCCGCCAAATGAATAGAGCTGATGGCAGAGATACTGTGTTTATTGGATGTCTGTCTATCTGTGCGCAGTGAACGAATGAGACCAGATTGCGTGTTAAATGTCAATCGCTCCAAAATGGTCAAAACTACAGACTTCAGATTTGACATTTGTTTTCAGGACATCCATACATGACTCCTTAAAAAATTTTTTCGATAAGTTTGTGTGGCAAGGGTCATGTGACCCTAAACTTTTTGGTATTAAATGCCAATGGCTCCAAAACAGTTAAAGCTACAGACTTCAGATTTGGCATGCATTTTTACGATTATTATAATTTTATTATTAACTGGCATTTTTTAGAACAGACTGGAGATATGCACTCTGTGGAGTGCACTGTAGATTTCTTACGATTTTCTTGTCTGTTTTCTCCAGAGTTTTTCGTAAGTGTGACTTCAGAACTTGTATAAGTTAGCACACTATTGTATCACAGCTCAGTATCTGTCTGCTTCCAGGTAAGTAAAGTAAGTCAAATGTAAATTTATATAGCGCATATTGTTAAATTAACCTCTAATGCACTTAGGTGCAGGTGCAGTGGCTTCTATTCCCCCAGATCTGGACTCAAAATTGGGTGCAAGTCCACCCCACAAGCCCCTTGCCCCACCGCACTCTCTCCTTTGGGCTTTTTGTTAAGGGTGTAGATTGCCCAGTGAAAAAATACGGGAAGTTTTGATTTAGTAAGTGCAGTATTTAAAGTGCACAATGTCAGCCAGTGGCCGAATCTGCGGCTCCTTAAATCCTTAACAAAACTTTTCTCCGTCCCTATTTTTACTGGGTGCAAGCTGCGCCCACCACGTATAGGGATAGTGCCAAATGTCACTGCAGCATGTGTAAGTAAAGTATCGACACAGGCCAACTCAGCCTCCTACCCTCCGTGGGACGGCAAATGAGTAGTAGCTTACAGGCTACGGGGTGAAGGCCTAGTGTGGCTGATTGGGGCGGTCGTATGTCTGCTAGCTGCAAACTGCGGGTCCAGTTGTTCGTTCACGCGGGCAATGGATGGCCACATAGTGCGCTGCAGTATCATTAGCTCACGCCAACCATCTGCCAATTTCGAGATTGTCAAAGCGCTTCTGGCCACGATTTCATCTCATGTAAGAAGCGCTATAGCAAGTACTGGACTTTTTGTTGTTGGTCTATCTGCGTTGATCACAGGTGGTGCTGGTGGCAATAACAGTGCAGAGCAGCCTCGTACAGTCTTTCACCGTGCCCTCGAGGCTGTCACACTGACATGGTCCAACGCCCACTTACAAGCAATCCTTCGCGGTGACGTCAGCAGCAGCTACTCATGTCACGGTTGTCACGGCACTCGCGGCGCCTATCGTCATGGCGACGGTGCGACACACTCTGTTTGTGTCAAACATGATGTCGCCGGCAGACTTATATGGACTGGTATGTTTGCGGGCTGATTTACCGGTGGGAATCTGTGTAATTGGGCCACTAGTACGAAGCTATAATGCTATACTATACAAAACTAGAAATTTGAAGCAGGGCGCAATGTGAGGCCGCCCAGTGCTGTAAGTCTTTTTTTGTCCACAGCTGCTGATTCATCAAGCCATTAATTATAAATGTGCTAGAATGCCCCATCCCCAAAACCCTCAGTGGATCTCGCTGAAATTTGGCCTCAGTTCCTTCCAGGTAAGGGTCTTACCCCCAATTTTGGTCTTGGTCCACGGTCTAGTTTTGCAAGAGACATGGAAGATAAAATGAAAAAACAAGGCAAAAACATAAGTGAGTGAGTAGTTTCTTAACGGCACATGAGCAAAAAAGGCTGTTCAGTGCCGTATGTGGTTAAAATTAATTAAAAACATTTAATATATGTATTAAAAGCAAAGTTGAAATACTTGTTAAGATCAAGGCTATTAAGCTAATGTAAAAGTAACATTATATACGATTGTAAAAGTTGTTATCTTTAACATAAGCGATGATGCTGCAAGATGCAACATTTTCAAAAACGTCCTTGAGTGTGTCCACTCCAAAGTATAACTGATGTGCTGCACTGTAACGGGTGCAGTCTATCAAAATGTGCTTGCATTCTTATGAAATTCACGTCGAACTTTTATACCATTTCAGCCTACGAGTCTATTCAAAGACTGCTGTACCAGTCACTGAGGGAGAGAGGGCTGAGTTGGCTGTGTTTGTGTACAGAGAGTGTTCCGGTAGCATGTTCTCGTGTCGAAGCCTTGCGTTGCCATGGTTACACCGCAGAGGCGCGTCGTCTGGCCGTTGCTGTCGCTCGGGGCATCAAATATCACCAGCAGCGTCGACTCAGTAGTCACAATCACGCTAGACCAATGCATTCTTGCTACTCGTCCAGCGGTGGCAGCCGTAGCAACGCACATCGACGTGGTTAGCACACTGGACTTTTTACATGTGCTATTGCTTTTTTCACTTACAATAAGGATGACCACTGTCCGGAAAACCTTGAAATGTCACGGAATTATACAGATGTCAGGAGAATGTTGGGGATTCCAGTGAAATTTTGGTATGTGTCACTGAAAAAATGTTGTCGTGGAAAATTGATGGAAAACTTTAGTAGAAGTTGCGTAATTTTCTATTTAAAAAACAGTTTTTTCAAAAACTGTTAAAAAACAGTGCTAACAATTACAGTAACAATAACAGCAAAAAACAGTGCTAGGCTTCCGTGTTATTCTGCAGCTGTTAGAGAATGCAATGGCACACAGTTCGTTAAGTGATAAATTCTGAACACACAAAGGCTACTTGGCCTGTTTTTAATTAACGTGAAGCAATGACTGTCAACCATAGTGTTAAACAGTATGTCAGTGAAAAATCGGGGTTTGGGAAAACATTTGGTTTGGAAAGTGGTCACCCTGTACACGTTGTTGTAAGAATAGACCTCTGTTACATTTTAAAGAAAAACTCCTAACATTACAAAACAAATTTTGGGACAAAGAAGCATCATATAATCAGGAATGAGTGTCGTTTATTAAGAACAAAGTACCGGCTGAGGTTTTTCTGTGGCAGTAGAGGCAATGCTTGGTAATATGGTGAAACAGCAATGTCTGTCACAAAGTCATTAAACATTATAACATTAACAAACTGTTGATAGTGACATTTTTGTATATGTATTCATGTTTGCTGATTGTTTGAATTGATAAATGATGATTTCACAGTTAACTGAGTCTCGTGAAATCTTTAAAAAAACAGTCAGTTACTCTCACAAACAAACACAAACATGAATTGGCTTGGCTTGGAGAAGAAAATGATTTCGTTGTTTGTTTTGTAAATTTCGTGCTGGCTTGAACTGCATTGGTAAAAAGGGGATAGCAAAGTATGACTTGTGTAAATCCCCTGTTAAACCTGAGGTTACGGTCTAATTTTATTTTGTAATTTGAAATTGATGTTGCACTAATTCTTCTGGTAATTTATTTGACTCATTCACAAATCTGTTGCTGAAAAATATTTCCCAACATCTGGTCTTTCTCCAGGCTTTACTAGCTTGATAATATACAACGTGTCTCAATAAAAAATTGTCAAAATTTTTTTCGTTATAACTTTGTCAAATTTCCACCAACTCTGATAATTTTTGGCACGAAGATGGCCAAGACGATACAATTATGTAAGATGCACCTTGTTCGTCCTTACCTAATTTATGTTAACGCACTACCATGTGAAATGCAGATGCTCCAAATTGTTACATTACGTAATGATTGTTTGTATCAGATTGCTTTTCTTTGCATCATCAGTTTGACAGAACACGTCACACAATTTAATAACTTTGTTGTATTAAATATTTTACACTGAAAATTGCACACAACAAAATAGCTGACTGATGAGCTTAAAATACGTCTGAGTGAATGCCATTTGATCAGTCGATCGTTGATTTCACGATCAGCCAGTGGCGTTGCTTCTAAGCCATTGTATCCATGTATTTGCAAGCTAGCTGCTATGCAAACTTATAATTATGCTAATAAATTCACATTTCAATTAATTGTGTGTTTGATTATGTTTTTGCTGCATTTACTGGAGAAAACTCTGACTTATGCAGCAATTTGGAGCATTTGTATTTTACATGGTAGTGCATTGACAGAATTTAGCTGAGGTGGAAATGAGTGCACCCTACATTATTCTATCATTTTGGCCATTTTTTGCCAAAAATTGTCAAAATTGGTGGAAATTTGACGAAGTTACAACGAAAACAATTTAGACTGTTTTTTTATTGTGACACAGTGTGTGACCAGTTCCGTGTGTGGTCTGCAGACGTAGGGGGAGGCTACAGCAGTCGGTCTCTGACGGTGAGTGCGGAGAGCTGGATTGGACATCCCATGGACCCCATCGGATGCCTTTTCTCAGTTCTACTCAACGCTGCCGATGGCACGTCCACGGAAAACAGAACCGGTAAAGTTTTTTGGACAGATTTACTATGTATACTACATGTAATGCAGGTTTTATACCGACAGGTCTTTTGGGTTAAATCCCTCTGACACACCCACAACCATTGTTTTCATTTCTGTATTTACATCTACAGGGTGCGGCAAAAAGGTAGCTTTGTAAAGAGAGGGAAAAATGGTGGAAAACTTCAGGGGGCTACTTTTTTGCCACACCCTGTAGTACTGTTTGTCCCAGGAATTTAAAAAAGTCAAATGCATTGAAACTTGGACAAAGAGCCATTTTTTCTAGTGATGCAACGTGATTTCACTGAACACTGTGTTATGTCAGTTCTTGACATTTCCGCCAGTATTTTGGGACTGCGTGTAACAGCACTGAAACCAGTGCAAGCTCGAATTGAACTTTGGTCCACAGTGGAACTGGATATATAGTTTTTACGCGCGAGAGCTAGCATAGCTAGCTATAGTGCATATTAGCTATGGTAATTCTGTCTGTTTGTCCGTCCTGGTGTCACATCCCAGTACTGTTCCAAGCCCAGGTAAGATAGAGACTTCGGGTTTTCACCATTTGATAGCCTAGAATCTGTAATATTCCATGTCAAAATTTCATTCTGCTGGGTGAAAGGGGTCCCCCGAACAAGGGGCAACCCTCCTAAAAGACGTTATTCTACCGCTATTGCATTCGCATGGTGGCGCCACGCAACTAACTCGTCATGCTCTCGCCAATGTATATCCATCGCAGTAAATAAAATGTTGAACTTGATCCATTTCGAGAATCTGCAAACCATTTTACTATTCGTAGCTTATGCTAGAATTAAGATTATCTTCTCAATCGCTGGTAGATATTACAACAACAAAATAATAAATGTTAAGATGCCCAAATTTTTGCTGTACATGAGTCAACTAGTCGCTAAAAAGACATTGTTTTGTGGGTATTGGCTTGCCTAGTGTGAAAATGGTTGCAGATAGGCACAGCCATGCTGCTTATCACAACAAGCACTGGTGACGACCTTCTTAGAAATGTCAATGTCGATGACCTTGAATGACTTTTAACCCCCAAAATGAGGAATTTTTTGTGAATTTTTTATGATTTGGGGCTGCGACTTGCATTTCAAGAGTGAATTGCGCCAAAATGGCTGGAGATAGACCAAGACAACCTGCATGTGAAATTTTCAGCATGGATTATAGATTTTAGCAGTCCAAGTCCGGACCCTCTAGATTCAAGGAAGCCTGCGCGTGAGTGTCAAAGAGGGGTACCCCTCTAAAAAGTGGTTATTTATCCTTTGTTGGCTTGTTTAGCATGTAAGTGGTTGCAGATTGGCACAGCCATGCTGCTTATCATAACAAGCACTGACGACGAGCTTCTTACAAATGTCAACATCGATGACCTTGAATGACTTTGAACCTTAAAAATATAAGTTTTCAGTGATTTGTTGGCGACTTTTGGGTGCAAAAGAGTGAATTGCGACGAAATGGATGGAGATAGACCAAGATTACCGCGAACAAGAACTGCCATATGCTCTTGCGCATTTCATGAGCATTAGCTCAGATTTCTTCTCTCCCTCAGTTGCTGCATTTGAATATGCAACATGTGTTTTATTTAGTCGGTCCATCAAGATTCTTTAGAGAGTTTCTGTGCATATGTTTTCCTCAAAAAAATAATTTTCTGATAGTTAAATTGTGACAGGATACTTCTTAAGGCATATTGTTCTTACTGTCAGCCAGTCAACAGCGCACTGAATACTGGTACATTATTATTATTATTATATACATTTTTATTCACTGCAAATGATAGTACAGACAAGAAATACAACTTGACTAACCTTAACTAATAACGTTGTTCACATAATTTGCAGTCGGAATTGGTTAAATCTATCAGTGAACAAGTTTCTACAATCAAGCTCGTCGAAATAGGGGAAGGGAAAGGGAGAATTTTCTTCTGGCTCCGTGACGTAGTTCATCAAAATGTGCCATTTTAATAAAACAAAATTAAAAAAAAATTTTCCCAGATGGGCCTTACGAGAATGTTTTTTCTTTGGCTGTATTGTAGCTCTC
>Ga0056128_1011273_pt1 | contig 11059 bp, 8 predicted proteins | sample WorMetLIZISLAND2_FD_71113 | JGI IMG/M metagenome (GOLD analysis project Ga0056128, IMG submission 71113) | Marine gutless worms symbiont microbial communities from Max Planck institute for Marine Microbiology, Germany - Olavius geniculatus... ... | reverse complement strand
ATAAGCGCTGATGTAAAACGGCAAAAATCAAAAAGTATAAGCACGAACTAATGTATTAGCTCAGACCTTTAATCTGTTCTCGGTGGCCAATGTGATCGTCTTTCATTTGCGTAAACGGTGCGACTTTTGTTTTTAATGCACTAGTGCACTAAAAACCAAAAGTCGCACCGTTTACGCAAATTCTCATAGCATTGCAGAAAACTTGTTGCATCTGTATGTAGGGGGCCTAGCTAATTATCTCCGCAATAACGGCAGAAAATGTCGTAGAAAAACTATCGTGTCGTTTTGAAGATATCGAAGTTTTTGTAGAAGGGTCTTTTGGCCGCACTCTGCCGTGTAGCTATCCTATAGATCAAGCGATGGCTAAAAGATTGCAGATTTTTACGCACTAAGTATAAAATCGAGCCTTCAAGCTCTTTTACTTTAGCTTCCACTTTAAAGGCTTTGACGTCCGAGTTAAATCTTCTCCTTTTTAAATCTCAACTAGCACTGGGCAATGGGCATGCTGCGCTAGGCGACTGAAACGCAGTGGTTTTTAAGCGTCAATTCTTCACTCGGGCACATTACATCACCATCTTCAGGCACGGTATATACGTTCGTAGCACTGGTGTGCGGCTAGAGTTTTGGGACTGGCAGTAATGCATAAATCGCCCTTTTAATGCTCAAGTAAATCTCTGAGGTCTTAAAGTCAACGAAGTCGATCGAAACTCTTCTGTAAACATCCTTTATAGGCCTACGACCGAAAAGCAGCCACTGTGGACCACAGCGGCCGCCATGTTTTAACGGCGAATTGAGTCGGAAATAATCTCGGAAAATTTATCAGATTGCTAAGACATACCATAATGATAATATTTTAAGGAGGTTTTTTTGCTGCACACTGTAGACAGCAGATTCCTTTCTACCGGTCTACAATTGGAGATGACACTGTTTGACCTTAAATGATCATTTTACAGTGCTGTAAAGTATTTAAATACATGTACTTTGAGTATTTACATACTATTTAAATACTTACACTGTATTTAAAAGCAAGCATTCAAATACTTTCAAATGGCTAATATTTGAAGCGGTATTCGAATAATTTTTAAAAAAGTATTTACTATTTTAAAATTTTAAAGTACTAACTGCGGCACTTTTGGTTTTGTTTTCCTGTTTGCACAGTCGCGTGACAAGTCTATATCATATGGGCGATACCCATACTTAGCATTGTCACAGATTTCAGGTCTTAGATGTTAGAACAAGCTCTAACTACCATAGACTTTTCATTAGTGAGAGTCCTTAACAATGTAAGTGCAACAAACGTCAAAAAAGATGACAGTGACTTTTCTGCTTGACTACAATGTTGGAGAAACGTGCATTTGAAACATGACATTTTACGTTAAATTATGGTTTTCGACAAAGTGCCCAACTCACTGCGCAGAAATAAATGTAGGGCTTACTGTCAGCCTCAATGTATGAAAATATTAATGTTTGGTGAGTTATTCGCGGAAGCTTCTTTGAAATCGGGCGAAATCCGAAATAAATAATAAGGTGATTCAAATTAACATGCAGCTGATCGACAATGTTTTCACCGCGTATTGACAGACAGCGAATAATTTCAGCCATTTATTACACCGAATTCGGTGTGGGAAAAGTAAGCAACGAATGGATCTTATAATCTGATATTCTTAGAACTGCAGGGCGAAAAGTGCAAGACACGTACATCCGACGGCGGCGCACCATTGTACTGGGCGGAAATGACGACGGCACGTGACCGAAACAAAACAAGAGAATTCGACGTTTGCCCACTCGCCAGTCGCAACATTTCGAACAGTCCCAGAAGAGACTCTCATACCTTAAACGAAACAGAACCGTCAAAACGTTCAGCAAACACTTAAACACACACATTTCTTTCCGGCCGTTACGCGACTGCATTATGTCGCTGCTTGCAACAAGAAGCCCACTTTTCGCTAGGAAGAGCCGACCGTACGCGAATGTCGGAAAGCCAGCAAATAATTTTTTTGTCATGTGAACAGGCTTATGCGACTTCCTATTAGTGCTCAATAGGAACCTTGACCATATCTCTCATCGTTTCTGAGATACGACGTAGCCACAATAACACGTATTGATTTTAAGGTCATCCAAGGTCTATACATTTTATTTTATCTAAAAGATCTTATTAAATTTCCTATTAGTCATCTGTAGCAACCTACACCTTTTTCGCATCGTTTTTAAGATACGGCCAGTTTTCCGTTGAAAAAACGCTTATTTTCCTACCCCAAATTTGAAAATGTTTCTCTCGCATTGAATTGCTAAAATTTTGCAGGCGCCGAACTACCACATCAGGCTAATTATTCATGTAAAAAATTTTCCGCTAAGACCTAGCGTTTAGCCACAATACATCTGTGGCAGATAAACATACCTTTAAGCTTACGGCTTAATGGTCGACCCAAAAACGTGAAATTACCTATACAAACTCTAATAGTTCTACAGTCTGCATAAATCCGTACGTATTAGACGAAGACTGAACTACCTATTGTACCTCATCGCATAGCATATAACTAAGAAATAAAGCTTTATTGGAGTATATAGCTGCCTGGTGTACTGGCAACATCGAATATTCGGCGACTAGCCTTTGTTAGATCTAGGCCTACCTCATTTCTATACCTTTATTGCTGGGTTGTTATATAATACATCAGTAGCAGAAGCGCCACATTAAAGAACCCCGTGTAATGCTTGTTCTTATTTATTTCATTTTTTACGCGCGAAAGCAGCTACTGCTTTCAGCGCGTCTCAGCCATCGCAATTCTGTCCGTCCATCCGTCCGTTTGTCTATCTGTCCGTCCGTCACACGGGTGGATCAGTCAAAAACGGTGCAAGATAGGATCATTAAATCTTCACCTTCGGCTGCCGGGAAGACTCTAGTTTCAGAAACCGTAAAGCTTTTCCATAAATTCGAAGGGGGTCACTCAGAACGAGAGCGCTAAATGAGAAGGGGTGGACAAAATTTGCGATTTTTGGCCAATAAGTCGCTGTATCTCAGAAACGGTGCGAGGATCTATTGCTTGGGACAGATGAACCGTCTCGTGCACACTATACGGCTTACCTATTAATTACTAATAGGAAGTCGTACAGTGGCTCTCGATTGTCGCCGAATTCAATGACCTTGAATGGTCTTGAACGCCAAATAGGGGGTTTTATGGATTTTTTTGGCGATTTCAGAGACACAAGTCTATATCATTCACAAGGTGGCGCCACGGAACTATCATTATGCGATCCAGATAGAGAATTTGGTATTTGGTATTATTTTGTATTTGGGTACACCCCAATTTTCAGCTAAACTACTGAACCGGAACTGCTATGGGCTTTTTCGCGCATTTCGTGAGCATTAGCTAAATTTTCTTGTTATGCTCTGTATACCGGTCCGTCCACTATGTCAGCTTTCAACTCAACTTAGTGTAGGTTATTTATCTTGAGTTATGGCCAGACACTGGACAGAGAGATAAGCGAACGGACGTTACAGACAGACATTAGGTAGGCCACGAAATCATGCGTTCTTCCACATCTCACTGTTTATGGTCTAGTTGTCGTTAAAGCCTGAACTCCGCTTGCTTCAAGTGGTTATCGATTTGTTAAATTTTATATGCAAATAGTTACATAAAAAATCCGAAACAAATAAAATGTCTACAGCAAATCTAGAACTAATTTTACACAAGCTTTAATACGAGTAGGCCTACGTTATGTCAAGATATTGTAAAACTTGCCGTAAACTGGGTTACCGGTAATTAACGTAGTTTGCTTACTTATATTCAGACACAAGCGCAAATATAAAATAAATTCACAAGAGGCAAATACATTGTTTTGAAAACCTTTTAATTTTAGCTGCCTTTATGTTATCTGAATTGATTTTCAGTGCATTTCGTGTATTAGCAAGAAGATTGCAAAACAAATGCTTTCTTACAACTTAATCAAACTAGGCTAGCGTTGCTTGAGTGAGCAAAAGGCCACGAACCACATTAAACTAGAAAAGTTTAAAACCAAACGTCTCTGGAGACACAGTGACAGCGGCGGCCGGAAGGCACGAAACCGGGGCTGCGTTCGACTGGTCGACTGATGGATGTGTGTGTCGATGGCATCAGTGCTTGCAAGCCGCTTACAACAACGTCTGCTGCTGCTGCTAACCGTTTAGCCGCAATACCACACGATTGGTATATCTGACAAGTCATCTGCGTCATGACCCTTCAAGCTCATCTAAAGTCAATGCTTTTGATGTCATTTGAAAGCCACTATGCGACTTTCTGTTGATGATCAATAGCAACCTGGGTTCTATCTCGCACCGTTCAGCCACAATACATCCGTGACAGACGACGACGACAGACGACGACGGACGACACTGACCGTACCAAAAACAGTTACAACATAGCTGTTCTAAGGAATGCTTAGCGCACATTACAACAACGTCTGCTACTGCTGCTGCTGTTGCTGCTGCTGCTGAGTGTGACGTCACATGTGTGTCACGAGAGAACGGTCGGTCACAGCGCGTACACCATCACCTGACACAGCGGATCGGTTGTGAGAATGGCGGATCAGCGGTACCGAAGATTTGAAGTCGTTGTTGTTGCGTAACCGGGCAAGTCTGTATAGTTAGTGTTCCAGTGTTTGTATTGACAGTAGGTTATTTTGGCTGCCGCTGCTGGTAAACCGTGCGACGACCGAAGTTCCGTGTCCCAGGATCACCCGACACCGCGGATCGGTTCGGTTGTCACCATGTCCATCAGCGGCAGATCGGTTGTGACACCGAGGATTTGAAATCGTTGACGACAAGTAGCCGAAATTCCGGTGTTTGTGGCAGAACTGATGGACTGAAGAACTGATGCCGTTGCTGCTGATGATAGACGCTAACGACTGCTCAGTGGTCTGCACTGGCTACTCGTCACTGAGGGCACTAGTGACCAGTGGTTAGTTGGGTTTTGAGTGGATTTAGTCCGAGAGATGCTATGTTGAGTTGTCTGTAGTCGTCTCGTAAACTTATCGACGCTACGGTCAACTGGTACTGCAGCTTGGTAGCAGTAGATTCTACGTCTTCCATGGACGGCGCGTCATGGAAAACCACGTAAGTAAGCTTACCGGTTGAGATTGCGGCGCATTGTGGCTAACTGTTAACTTGAATTGCTCCTGCTAAGTCATCTTACTTACTAACTTATCACCAGCCGTTACTTTAATAAGTTATCTACAACTACACAAATTACAAGAAAGTCTATAGCGCATCATACTATTCTGGCGGAAGCGCCTAGAGATTAAAATCAGGCTTAAATTTTGCTTAAATGGCTCTAAATAATATTTCAGAGGTCGATGATGCGTTATAAGTTTAAAAATGCACGCGCTAGAGTTGGACTACTAAACGACGGCAGCTATTTAAGCTATTTAAGCATTAATTCGATAGCTAATTATACCAACGTCTCTGTCTATATGCCACATCGTTGTTTTAGCCATATGAGATCGTTATCGTGATTTCTAGAATTTCAGCTAATTTCAGCTCGACGTGAATAAGTAAGTAAGTGCATATTTAGAGTGCACAATGTCAGCCAGTGGCCGAATTTGAGGAATAGTGTATAAATAAACTTCGTAGTTAATTAATTGCAAGTAATTCATTTCATTTGTGTTCAGATGCAAGCGCAAATTTAAAATAAATCCACAAAAAACATTGCTGTAAAAATTTCTGTAGTTTCAGCAGTCTTCACATTATTTAAACACATTTTCAGTGTATTCCATGTACTAAGAATAATATTGCAAAACAAAAGCTTTCTTAACAATAACACGCAAATAATTCATTTTCACTTTTTTATGAGCGTGAACTCTTTTGTCATTATTCACACTTATTAGACAAAAATATTTGGCAGAGTTTGCAGAATGCTTCAATAGATTAATGTTTTTACAATCATACAGTTAACAATGACGAATCATGTTTTACGGTTGTTCTAATAGGTCGCATTACGAGTTTCTGTCCGTCCGTCTGCCTGTCCGTCCAGTACGAAATTACAGGCTCCTACCTAAAAACAAAAGAGAAACCTAGAGAAACGTTACTCACTGCACGTGTAACCGGTGTATTTTTCAAGTCCTTTTTCAAGCCTTTGAGTGGTTGATAACTCTCCATCTAAAACTGGCCATTTGAATAACCAACTGTTTGGTCTGCACATTATTTTACGTCATATCAGTCATCATATTCGTTTAATGAAAAGTTGACAAACGCAACTTCTAGTAACGGCACACAAGCATGAAGTGCGTTTGAAAAGAATGCACACATTTGCACAAAACGTCTATTGGTTTGTGTGTCCTCGAAAGCTAAAACCGCTTTTAACAAAGATAAATAGATTCATAATAGAAAAATGTCGTTTACAAACAGAACATATACGCGGATGTATTCGTATATTTAAAACTTTAAAACGTTGCACTGTTTGTATCGTGTACAATGCAGACGAGAGAGAATTCGGTGACCGGTGACGAGTATCTGTACGTCAACTACACATCGCCAAGTCCATTTGTTTCAAGCACACAGCTGGAACAATACAAACTCGTGCGCTATTACGTCAATCATGTCGTCATTCCGGCCGTACTCGCGTTCGGAGCGGTCGGCAACGTCGTTGTACGGTGAAACAGTTGCTGAATGTTGAAGAGGAGTAATTTGATTTTTTTTTTCAAAACTTTTCACGGGCAACTATTAGTGCTATGTACTGTTTTGTTGTCCTCTTACTATTACTTACTGTGTTCTGTTGGTGGCATTTTTAAGCGAATAAAAATGATGATGATGATGATGACGATATCGCTTATTGAGTTATATAGTCGCTAGGCAACGTCGTTGTAGATTTAAACAGTCATTACAAGTTTTATGTGGCTAATTTGGTAAATTATTTATATTGTTTATTTGAAGTTATTACATTATGTATACAGGTAACGTCGTTGTACTTCGTCGACTTACGGTGTTGCGTCAGCGAAGGCTCTGCCGTGGTGGAATGTTCACGTCATCTGCGGCCTTCCAGAGGACTGCCGGGTCCACACATCTTGGCCGTGACACGGGGCCCTGGAGAACGTAATTTCGGACTTGCCGGCCCTTTTACTTGGAACGCTGTTATGAACAATCTTAAATGCAACACATACTCTCTACCTGCTTTTATACACTATTTCAAACACTTCTACTTATCGTTCTTGTTAGCACACTCATCGCGTTCGACGTTATTTAGATTGACGCGTTATATAAATTGCTGCTGGAAACAAGCATCAACTTGCTACCGACTGGAGCTACCCATGATTTCCTACTTCTTAGAGTTGAGGTTGCCAATTGGCCGGCTGCCGTCGTGTCTGTTCGGCGGCACGACGAGCACCCGAAGGTTAGCGTTAGACGTCATCTCGAACACTTCTACTTCTCGTTCCTGCTAGCTCATCGAGCGCGATAGAAGTTATTTAGCCTGACGCGCTATATAAATTAATTAATTAATTAATTACGAACGTGACGCGGGGCCCTGGTGCCGGCCACCGTCAGAGCGCTCGTCCCTCGTCGGTCTGACAGCTCTTTCCATCTCCGACCTGCTTTGTTTCGTAATAGCTAGATCTCTCACAGTCACCGGGTCTATTCTGGTCTATAGTCACTGACACAGTGTAGACTACACGACGTGTTGCGAGCTGTCTCTTGTCTATAACAAGCCCAGGCATAGTAGTACTGATGTCTTCCGTTTCACCTATCTGCCTTTTGCTTCTATAGCTGCATCTAGATCTCACAGTGAGTGTTATCGACGCCATTCTAGACTACAGGCCTAGTCATTGACGCATGTTCTCGTTTTTTATTCACCTGTCCAGTGAAGACATTACTGAGGTGTTCCGTTTTTTACCGACCTGCTTGTTGCTTTCATAGTTGCATCCCTCGCAGCACGGAGGCCATTCTGGTCTATAGTCATTGACACGATGTCCACTTATTATGAACTAGCTGTCTCTGGTCTACAACAATTGAGTATTTACCTGTCCAGTAAAGATAGTAGTATATTGATGTGTTTCTTTTATCTCCGACCTGCTGTTCTGCCTGGTCGGTATCCCGGCAGCACTGATGAGAACACCTGGAATAGACAGTGGACTGGCTTACCTGTACAAGGTCTGCCGCGTCCCGCTGCACAACCTGTTTCTTTTCTCCAGCACCTGGATTGCTGCGCTACTGATGACTGGATTAACACGCGGACTACCACACGTGGATCTTTTGTCTCACCTGGATTGCTGCTCTGATTGCCGCCGAACGGTTCTTTGTTGTCGTCAGTCCTTTCAAGGCGCGAATGTGTCTCAAGGTAAACATATATCGGATAGGCTTAAATTAATTTATATTCGATACAAAAAGAAACGTAAACAGTCGCTGTATTTTTTTCCACAGTAGTACAATTTCACTGTAGTATGCGTTTTGGTGATTGCCGTCGTAAAACGGTTAGCAAAGAACGAACAACTTGTAACAAAAAGTCATGCTATTGTTTTTAGGAAGGCTGAAGGCACGTTTTTATAATCAGTGTTTCTCTTCATACATTTCTGAGCAGGTTTCGTATTTTGCTCCAGTTTATTATCGTTACACACTTTGACTAAACGCAGAATATTTCATTAAAACGGATCCGGTTTTTACGTATAATTTGCTGTAAACTAGATTGGTCTTTTGTGTATTTTTGTCGTACAGTTTGTCGTGGCTCATTTTGCACAGCAAATCCCTCAACAAATCGAAGTTAATGGAATGTGGGCTATAAAAGTGATCCACAATGGCTATTGGATTGGTGGTGTGGCGTAGCGGTAACGCGCTTCAGCCTATCAACGGGTTAGTACTTGGATGGGTGACTGCCTGCGTGCAGGTAAACCATCTCGTTATGTAACCAGCCGCCTAGGTCAACTCAGCCTTCCATCCCTACGGGGTAAGTAAACCTATCTGGCTGGGGTTAAGGCGGGGCGCGTTTACCTGTGTCGGGTGGTAGGTAACACTGTGTGATCCCATATGGCAGGTGACGCTCCGTAGCTGTGGAATGGGCTTCCATTAAGAGTTATAACACCGCATTTAACCTTTAACTTGTATAAGTAAAATCATTGTTCGGCGTGTGCATTATAGGTTCGACACAGTTTGTCGGCAAGTGTCGTCATATTCGTCGTGGCCGTTCTCGTCTCGCTGCCGCTTTTCTTCCGATACAGCGTCGTCACAGTCGACTGTCCATCGGGCCAATGTGAAGTTGTACACATAAGTTGGTTATTTCGTGACGATACCTTCAGCACAGCATATCGGATCGTTTGGACCGCCGCCGGCACGTTCCTACCTCTAACCGTGCTCTGTCTATCAAGCGCCAGTTACGTGATTGGGTGGTCTAGTTAACTAACTATCATCATCATCATCTTCGAAGAATAGACTCATAGGTCGAAACGGTAAATTTAATCAAATATTAAAATTTAACAATCTACGACCTTTATTATTGCATCATCATTATCGTTGTCGTCGTCGTGGAATCATCACAGAAGTGTTTAACTTAACCTAAATAACAAGAATCATTTCTGTACATCTGGTTGCCGGTGCTTCAGCGGTGCCAGACGTGGCACACATCGTTGTGTCTATCAAGCGCCGGTCTGGTGGTGGTCCTGTACCGCAGTCGTAAGGCGGCAGTGGCCAGTCCTCGTCGATATCCGTGCTCGCGAGTCACGGTCACCGTCACTGGCGTTGTACTGACATTTATCCTTCTCGTCTGCCCCTCCATGCTGCTTGAGGTGAGACGCGTATTCACGATCTGCTTAGTTCTCTTTAGGCCTATCATTCACTGAAGTGTCTGGTATGATATAGGGTTAAATCGCCAATAGTCAACAGCGCTCTCTCGCAGCCCTGTGACCGATACGAACGCACTGGGTGCTTATCATAACGGACTGGGTGTTGGGTGCTGCGTAACGTGAGCGTTGCTCAAATTACTCGTTAAAATTTTAGGCCTATATAAAGTTTAACGGTCAGTGTCAAAATGACAACAGAAATTGTGATGATTTTTGTTATTTACAAAAATTATATTACGTACAATTATTGCATAAAAAATCGAAGAACTACTGACAACGTGATAGCGAATTGTGTATTCTAATTTATTCTGTGTCATAATCTAATGCAACCGGCTTTAATGAGAAACAATTATTGCTAAATTATTTAGTCGTTTGTAACTACGTGGCATTTAGGAACCGTTAGTCATGCATACCGCACAAAGGTATAAACATCCACCGATAACCGCCTGCCCAATTTTATTGCACACACGTAGGCAGATGCCAATTTTTTACGTAATAAAAACGAAATAGAAGTGGATATAAAACCCCCGATTCGTAGCAAAGTTCCTACGAATTGGGGTTCTGTATCTACTTGTAAGTCACGTAGGTCACATATATACGACGTATAAAATGTAATCCCGCTACGACTACGACGTTGTTCAGATATAGTTGCGACTTACGACTAGGAACTGACATCAGTCTCTTGGGTTATTATTTCTTTATATCCCAACCGAGCGCAGAAGAGTAGTTTATTTACGTGGCCTTAGCTAGGGCCAAGGATTAACTGCAGCCAGCCGGATCTCGGATCGTCCTTTCTCAGTCAGTGAGTGGTGCTATCTACCACGTCACATGAGATTCCTTAACTAAGTCCGTGAGATGCTGGCCGTATAGAAATTTAGACCAGGCGCTTAACATTACGGATTCGTCTCTGGAGGTCTACAGCAGTATATACAGGGTGATCCAGCTAAAGTGAAGCCAACTTACATTTTTGCTGGTAACATTTGAATGCATAGGTAAAATTCAATGATTTTTTTTGCAAATGTGATAACAGTTCAGACATACACATTGAGAATCATAAAAATTTAATATTGTTCGTCAGATGGCATAACCAGGTTAGGTATTTTCTCCCTTGTTACATCTCTCATTTTACTGACTTTCTCGCATAGCCGATAATTTTACGTTTTGACGAACTTAATAAAATTCTATGGTAAAATCGTCTGGTTTTGCTGGTATTTGTTAGCCTTTGCTTTTAAAATAATATCTTTGGGAATAACTACCTGTTTCT
>Ga0056128_1011271_pt1 | contig 11060 bp, 6 predicted proteins | sample WorMetLIZISLAND2_FD_71113 | JGI IMG/M metagenome (GOLD analysis project Ga0056128, IMG submission 71113) | Marine gutless worms symbiont microbial communities from Max Planck institute for Marine Microbiology, Germany - Olavius geniculatus... ... | reverse complement strand
TTGCCGCTGATTACATTTGACGTTTTTTATTGATGCCACGTTTTTCTAACGTTTTTCATTTTTTTTCATTTTGTTCTGAACTTGGCCATGTAGTTGGTTTTACCCACGGTGGTTTTACCCACAGTCTATATTTATAGACCGGGGTTTTATAAAAAAAAGCCTGCATGCCTCAAATCTATGCTAATGAATATTCATATTACGACCACCTCAGTTTCAGAGGTTACATTGTTACGCCCCCTCCGACCCTGCGTAAATGTAAACAACGAGGCCAACGCTGTGGCTGAGAAAATCCAAGTGTAACGCGCTTTTAGTGCCAAACGAGCACCAAAAAAACTGACAATACCAGTTAGGGTGTAAATCACAGTCTTGTTCTGCGTCCAATCGATCCATCAATACAGACTTTTCAAAGTGGCCTAAGTAATACAAACTACTGCTAGATCCAGACCTCACTGTTTTTGTATTATGTGTAAAACAACTATTGCATACTTAGCTTTCCTTGTACATTTTATATTTGTTTGTCTTGTTTTAATTTGTTTTAAAGGTGTCTGATAGCGCATATAGCCTTGGCATCTTTGCAGTTTCCTCAGTGTCTGCACTAGTTAATTGGTGTTTGCTTGTCGTCTTGTTCTAATTTGAGTTACTGTGAATTGTTTAAATGAATCCACTAGAACAATTAGTTACAGGAAATGATTTGGTGAAAAGGTAAGCTAGCGGAAGATTGACGACTGATCACTACAAGGAAAAAGCATATGTCCTTTCAGACTAGATGAAAAATGACCGGATGACCTTGAAGGTCAGTACTGCAACGAGAAATGCATAGGCTGTAGCGCAGTTTCACTAGCGACAGCAGGGCTTTCTTGTTATTTGGCTTCAAACGGGTGGTGTCATCTTCAGCAATTCATGGTTCATCCAGCTTCGGCTCTTGCAAGTGGCAAAATGTAAAAAGGTGATGTATAGTCAGCTCATAATAGGAAACTCAACACAGAGCTATGGAGCATCACCTGCCATATGGGAACACAATGTTAAGCTGTTAGCTGCCACCCAACACAGGTGGAATGCGCCCCGCCTTAAAACAAACCAGTACTTGACTTACGCACCCTGGAGGGATACAAAGTTGAGTTGGCCTTGGTGTTGAATATCTAGAATTCTAGATGGTTTTCTGTAAAAAAAAAGGTAAAGGTCGTCAATTTGTATAGCGCATAGTCGCGAGCATGCACACGCCTCTACTGCGCTTTCATCACTAACCAGAGCCGCCTGCCGCACGGACACCGTGTGTAGCCTGCAGACACAGGCTGGCGCAGTGGCCGACTAGGCAACCCCAGTCAGCTGTACCAAGGTCCCCACCTTTCGTAACTCATGTAAATGAGTTACTACTCATTTTACCGTTCCACGGAGGGTAGAAGGCTGAGTCGACCTAGCTGGCAGGCTTCGCACCGAGATGGTTTACCTGCCTGCAGGCAGTCACCCATCGCAGTACTAACCAGGCCCGGCGTAGAGTAACTTCGTTTCAGCCGAAACATGCTACCAACTACGCCATGCCACCAGCCTCTGTCTGCAGTCACTCATCCAAGTAATAACCACTTGACAGTGACCCGACCGGGAGTGTAACCCACAACCTGTCAATAATAAATGCTACATTCCCATGTTGCACCACCAAGCCACCATTAACAAAGACTGGCTTTATTTTTTCTTAAATTTTGGATTCTTAAATCTTCTACAACACCTACAGTAGGAAGATCGATCTGCTGCCACATTACCTTGTAAACTTTCAGTTTTCAACTGCACAACTTAACAAAGTACTCACTCAATTTGAAAGCCATGCAGAGTCATTTAATTACAGCTACACAGACGCCACGTTCTCAATCACACTGTCCAAAATCTATCAGCACTCAATCACTTGCGTATGCCATGCATCAACGTATGTATCGTGCTGTTCGACTTGTTTAATCCCGTGACAACTTGCCAGGGTTTTACAGAGCTTATGTAATGACAAATATGGTAATGCCACTGGCATCAACAAACAAAGAATCAACAAAGCTGAAACAAACCTACCATTACCGATACAGACATGGAAACAGTAGCTCTGTTTGTCATCATCTGACATTTCAGAAGCCTCCTTGAGTATAGTCTCGGTTGTTAACATTGTTACAGTTATAGACTGATTAACATAATTTTTGTAAAAAAAACTCCTGCATTCCAGAACGTGCTACAAAGAAGAACTACATGTAAATAAAATACAGTGACTTGCTTCATAATGATGATGATTAGGGCCCACAGTTTTCCATGGAAAATTTTGCCAAATTCCACGGGCCAGTTTGCAAAATTCTGTGGCTTAAGGCGGCAAAATCGTCCAAATTCTGCGGCTCACTGCGGCCTTCCATTTGTAAGTAAACTGAGCTATATTCTGTTCAAAAACTTTTCTGACAGGCTGGCAGGCAGAATGACATTGTGCTCAGTTATGCTAGCAACGGACAAAAAAAATTACCTATCTTTTTTTGTTTTAAAAGTGCAATTTATCAAGTTGCATCGCGTTTATTTACGATTGTGCCATATTGCGATAGCTATTAGTAAAGCCCTCAGCTTTTGGCAGTTCAACAAGTCAAAAATTGTACTAATCACTGGCAAATTTTCAACTTCTGCAAAATTCCATGGCAAAAGAAGGGAAAATTCCGTGGCTTGGCTCAAAATTCTGCGGCCCGTGGAAAACAGTGGGCCCTAATGATGATGGCAGTAAATATAGAAATTTCAAAAAGCCCCAAAAACGAAAAAGCCAAAAATTGAGGCTTAAAGAGTCAAGGCAGCAAATGTTAACTATTTAACCATTCTTAAACAAAATTATGACTGAATAGCAGCATCATTATAACTGTCAGATGCAATAGATCATGAAATGGGGGCAAATGCCTGTAGATTTTTGTGAGTTGATAAATTTTCCTAAAAACACAAAATATGGGGCTTGAGGTCCATTATTTTGTGGAAGTCAAAAGTAAAAATGAAAATTCTGAACATCTATATCTCCTCTATTGAAAATTGGAAGCCATCCACAGTAAAGCTGAAACTTGCTCTTCCCTCCCCTCCCTCTCCCGTGGGTAATGCGGGAATCATACCATCAAGAATCAAAACATGTCACTGTATGCAGCAGCAGATTCAGCTGAATGAGTTGCTAATCTCACATCAAAACATTTCACAACGCATCAAATAAAAACTCAACTCAAAGCCAAACCACAGCCTTTACTGTAATTATTCAAACAACATAATTAGCTTAAATAATCGGTCAGTGTTAAAAGCGCATGAGTGAGCAGTCAGGATCTCTGGTTACGAAGGCGCATGACATATGGCGACGATTTGTTCTGAGATGCAGCTGCAACAGCAGCAGCAGCATCGGCAGCAGTCTGAACACCAGGGCCGGCAGGACTCGCTGATGGAGCTGGTGAGCCTATGACCGAAGCCGGTGGAGGCGTCGGCTGACTGAAGCTAGACGTCGTAGGTGAGACGAAGCCCTGGCGAGTGGCCTGCGCCTGGGCCTGCTGCACAATGTCATGCACAGTCTGCTGGAGAACTGGCTGTAGACTCACAGAGCTCACAGTGCTTGGCCGACCGGCACCAATCACTGATGCTTGTATCGTGTTCGTCTGTGCCGATGCTGGTGCGGTCATTGCGACGCCGGGACGTATGAGTACTGGCTGTAGACTCACGACAGCTGTGCCAGCACGGGATGCCAGCATGCTGCCAGCACCGGCTCCCGACGACAATGATGACGACGGATCCTTCACTTGCTTCATTAAGCTTGTTGGACCAAGCACCTTCACCGTAGCCGACAGTGGTGCCACTCCACCACCGGCAGCTGTACCACCAGCAGCTGCAGCAGTTGGACCAGCAGCTGACAGGGTCACACCTGACGTTACACCTGCATGCAATACGCACAGTGTTGCAAACAGTTCACTACACGACAGCTTACAGTCTCAACACAACACACAGGCAGATGCTGTTTAATGACCACTTTCCAAGTAATCAATCTTAGGTAACAACATTGGTCTAATAGCTTTAAATAAACTCACATGTTCAAACAGTGACTAACAAGCTATGAAAATTCATCATATTACGACATTCACTTACTAGTTTGTCGTAAGGGCTGACATCCAAAACACCAGCAAAACCATGGCTACAGAGCAAAATAAACCATGCCATCTCTCTCAGCCACGTCACAGATGGGGCTCATGTCAAGCCAAGGTGATTGGCAGAGAAAGCAGTAGAATAAAGCAATGGTGGAAGAGGGAATTGAGTGAATGAGTGAGTAGGGTTTTACGTCCTGCATGACACAGCATAGATCATTTCGGTGATGGCCTTTCCAGGCAATGCACATACACATAATAAAGAAAGAAAAAGTTTAACCTTTACACAAAGTTTAACCTTTACGAAACACAGAAGCTAAAACTGTGAGAACTGCCAATTCTAAGCATGTATATGTACGCTGTGTTCAGAAAAAAACACCCACTCACATTTCCTTTTATATCTCCATGTAAAATGTTAAGATTTTACTAAAATTTTCAGCGAATGTCTAGGATGAAACTAGTATTCCACCGGCAAAAAAGTTAAATATTCTTTGCTACTTGTGACGTCATGTTGACATCATATTTCTGCGTTTGTAAATTATGGGTTTTATCGCGAAACACACACACATCTGATCAACTGCTTGCGAGTCAGCAACGGTTACGTAGCTGCAAGTTTGTGCTACATGTTTCTGGACAATGGACAGACAATGGAATATTGATGAAATTAAACTTTTAAATAAAAATAATCGACATTACCGGCAGTTTCAAGCCGTTTAATTGATAGCGGGCAAGTGGTCATCCACGCAGTGATGCTGTGCGCGTACGCCTGCCAGCATCAACAAAGTTGAGAATCTCGCACTCAGCCAAGCCATGGAAACAGTTCAAAATGAAAAACTGCGTGACGAATAAGCATATTTTTAGGACCAGTTAGCACAATGACCAATTGATGTGTTTTAACATTTCATCAAATGTCTGTCTTTAGTGGTAAAACCCATAATTTACAAACATGGAAATATGACGTCAGCATGACGTCATCAGTAGCAAAGAATATCTAACTTTTCCATTTTTGGAATACTTGTTTCCTAGGAAACATTCCATGAAAATTTTGTGCAAATTTAGGCATTTTCAGCAGAGATATAACAGAAAACGTGAGTGGGTGTTTTTTTCTGAACACAGTGTAATTAACAGTAATGGTAGTTGTAATAATCTTCCCTCTTTTTCTGCAGACAGTCATCAATGTCAGAATGCTGTCTATTGAGGATGAGGGTCCACGGCTTCACAGGCATTACTCTAATGTTTGGTTACTGTAACTTTCTTAGGATGTGCATTGGACCAACTGATAATGACCTCAGCGCTGGACAGACATGCAACAGGCTGCCCTTCTTGAATGAAGGCAAGGTATAAAAACAGAGAGCACCAGTAATGACTGACTGACCAGTAGGAATGGCGGTGGTGGAGATGGTGAGTGACAGGGTCTTAGTGAAGGTGACTTGAGGCGAGGGAGTGACGCCGAGGGAAGTGGTGACGGCCGTGGAGCCTACAATCAGCCCGGCCGCCGCCGCTGTGGGGACCGCTGACGACGCCGATGCAGTAACCACTGGCAGTGATGTGATGATATGCTGGATGTGTGTGCCACCACCGCCGCCGCCAACACCGCCTATGCTCTGACCACCCCCGGCGGACTTGACGTAGGACTGGCCGGCCGGAGTCATCTGTTGTACCACAACCTGCTGCTGTTTGAAGATCACTGGAGAAGTTCCCGCTTGCAGCTTAGTCATTGGCTGCAGCGCTGCACCCACGCACGCACAACAGAGATGACTAAGGACAACAGATTCGGTTTGCACAAAAACCCAATGAAATCGTAAAACTTAGCATTTTGGACTAAAAACAATATTCAGAATTCTAAACGAAATTTGGACGCAAAATGGGCACCGAAAAGATCGTCAAATTCTTTCACGTTCAAATTATTTCACATTAACAGTTGGGTTGAAAGTATGGATGCCTAGAATTATTGCTGTTTGCTAGCTGCACAATATATAATTAATGCAAACATTAAAAGCACTTTCCAGTGAAACAATTCTACTATAGTGTAACTAGCGAGTACAGACCGGTGACTTTCTGCTGTCCCTGGATCTGGACCTGGCCGGGACGCTTCTGCATCTGCAGCTGCCGTATCTGCTGCGACTGCAATGTTGTCTTGCCTGCTGCAACATACATCAACACACTGTCGCTGTTTCACTGTCTTACTCAGTATACTTCATGTCAATAAAATCAGCTGTGTGTGATTCCCTCCCAGGCAACTACAGCCGGTCAGTGTGCTTGTAAATGGCTGGTTGTAGATTAAACTCAGGCGGTCACCTCATCGTCGGAGTCCGACGACCCAGACATGGAAAATCGGTGCTGTATGACATCAGTTTGGCAGTGCACGTCAGCCGTCAACGTTCGCCAATGACTACCATTCAGCAACAACGACAACTGACAATGCCTGCCAGTTTGTCAGCTGTGGGCAACAACAGCCGCCTTTGAGTGATGCCCCCGCTCAATGAAATGGCTGTCAACTTCACGAGGAAAAAATGGAAACCTAGACTCACCTTCAAGTGAGACGATCTGGTGGAATTCCTTCTCTTTGGAGCATCTGCCTCCCCCCCAATATAGGCAGCACCTGATCAGGCTCGTTACGTTAATAACAACAACAAGATGTGTGTAGGGAGTGCATTGGACCCACAATGTTCAGATCTGGCTGAATCAAGATCTGGACCAGATCAACAGATTTTGTATCTAGCCAGACAAAAATCCACAAAAAGACAAATATCTAGATGGATCCAGATATGGATCTGGAGCATCCTTAGACGTGTGTGTGGGCTAGGCAGCCTGTAGGCCAAGCTTAAAGACTGCCTCAGTCAAAATAGTCCAGGCCGAACACAAAAATTGACAGACTAGACCAAAACTAGTGTTTATTTAGATACTCCTTCAGAATAAAGCAATAACAGTTGCCAAAACGTCAAAAAATAACCAATAAAATAAAGACTGCATTTTGATAAATTTCTACGCATAATTTTAGACCTTTTCAAAGTATGAGTCTGTTGAAAGATATTGCATCAACTGGTCAACACAGAGCAGCTAGAGTCCTAAGGACTGTGCCAACAAAGAATAAAAGAAAAACATCGTTAGCCATCACTCACCAGCTAGAAGTTTCTGATGAGCGGCAAAGTTGCCTGCGGTAGGAATAGTGATGTTGGAGACAGTGACGACCGGCGCCGCAGCAGCTGAAGCAGTCTTCATCAGTGTAGCAGCTGACGGAGCGGCTGCCGCACTGCTAACCACTGACTGTATCTGTACTCCTTCTAGTACCTGCTATAGGTGTGCATTCACAGAGACACATATTGACTCAATCTACTGCTTGCAGAGACATAATGGTGTGCGAATCTTCATTGTTCATTAGTGTGACAGCCGAGAAAGCTGCCATTGCGCTGCTAACCACTGACTGTATCTGTACTCCTTCCAGCACCTGCTATAGGTACTAGAGCTGGGAATAATCGATTTGAATCAATTGGCTTGGTGAATCAATTTGAATCAATTCGGCAGAGCGAATCAAACTCAAGCTTATTTTGATTCGACTCACCAATTTCCTAAAATATAAAAGTGATGTTCGAGACAGTTCTGTTGGCAAACTTGTGTTTCTGCGTGCTGATTGTGCCAACTGTATGTGTGCGTTCGCATTGCTCACAACTTTCGTTTAGTTTCACTCCGCTATCACTTTGTCACAAACTTCCGAAGGCACAACCGGTGACGTTAAATTAACCCTCTCTTCCTCAACGTGATTTTTTTCACTTATGAGTTTCAGTTAGTTCTTCTGGGTTGATCTACCGACAATGGTGCGGTACAAGGCCCAAACTGCAATTCAAAATTTATCATCAGTGAACAGTGGCGTCGTGAGTCAAAAAATACGCGGGGCCAGAAGTTGCAATTTTCCCACAAACACTGCAAATTTTGGACAGAATTCTGAAGAAAGTTGCACATTTTCAACGGAAAAGATTGCAGGTGCTCAACATTTAACTTTTCCTCTAAAAATTTCTCCAAAATGGAGGTTTTCTGCCCCAAATTTTGCATTTTTGGACGAACATGTTGCGACAAAAAGATCTTTCACAATTTTTCGACAGTTAAAAATTGAGAGTTCACAACTGCTCCTATCACCATTTGCCCTCTTGCTAAGAAACTACTGCCAGTGAATCGAATCAAATAGAATCAAATCGAAATTCTTTCGCATCGAATTGAATCGGATTTGTTATCAGCTGAATAGCCCACCTCTAATAGGTACACATTCACACATACACATTGCCTCAGTGTGTTACAGTACTCACTTATAAGATCACTAGATATAATCATGTGTGAAACTTTACTGTTTATCAGCACGGCTGCCACATGCACTGTCACAGACTTCCTAAATGTCAAATGCCATTTGCCGATATCAAAGTTATACAGTGCATATTATGACCACTTTGCTAACTCAAGTGTACAAGTAATCTAAAAGCAAAAAACTATGGCAGACTGTAATATCTGACTGACCGATGGTTTAGTGACTTTGATGTGCTGAATGGCAACAGTTGCAGGCACAATGCTGCTGCCTTTCTGCTGCTGCTGGCGTTTCAGCATCTCTTGCAGTTGCTCCGCCTGTATCTGACCCTAGATACATAAATAACAACAACAGAACATACAGGGTGGGCCAAAAAAATGACCCAACTTGTTTTTTGTCAGAACTTCGTCCAATCTCCACCAAATTTGCTAATCTAATTTTTGGCACACGGATAAACAAGACAATAGAATTATGTGAGGTACACTCATTGTCCACTTCACGTAATTTATGTCAACGCACTACCGTGTGAAAAGCAGATGCTGCAAATTGTTGCATAAAACATTTAATACCACCAAATTAATAAATCACGTGGCACTCTCCGGCGAATTGATAATGAAAAGGTGAGCAATCTGATACTGATAATCACTGCATAATGTAACAATTTGAAGCATCTGCATTTTACATGGTAGTGCATTGACATAAATTAGGTGAGGTGAAAAATGAGTGATAAAAAATGAATTCTATGGTCTTGGCTATTTGTGTGCCAAAAATTAGCAAATTTGGTGGAGACTGGACAAAGTTCTGACAAAAACAAGTTGGGGCATTTTTTTGGCCCACCCTGTAGTCAGCACTGGCAAAATACAAATACAGTTAATTTATATAGTGCTAAATGTTAGTAAGAAACCAACTAAGTCAGAGATCCAAAAGATGACGTGGGATACCAACACAGCCTAGAAGCTAGATTATCAGGTACAGAAAAGTTTTGAGTTTGCAACAAAAACAGCATAGTTGGGAACGTTAAAAGAAAAGATTATTGCAAATGGTAGAAGCAGATACTGCATTTAACTGAAACGTGCAAAGAACAAATCAGAGTTAACTCAATGCAGAGTTTGAGGCAGAACACAGTGTTCCAGTAATCAGTGTAGATAAGCAGGCTGGTTGGTAGACGTAGTTTACGATGCTGTATACAAGATGTCCAGAAAAAAACATCCCAAACTCTATTGATTGTCATTTGAAGAAGGAATATCCAATTTTAATAATTGTTGGTACGATTATTTTTGGCACAACTGGCCATCAAATGACTGTTCAGTATTCCACATCACCCAATGTCTGCTTCTGCACTACCTGGGGAAAACAGAACCAACGAATTATGAGTAAAAATGAACAGAAATACGTCAAAAAGCATCCCAATATTGTCGATTGTAACTTGAAGAGTGACTGACATGATTTAATAATTTTTGGTGCAAACATTTTTAACACTACTTGCCATCAAATGACCATTCTAGTTCCCACCTCACCAATGTCTGCTTTTGCACTACTTGGGGAAACCCTAACATGCAAATAAGTTAAAAATGCAATATTTCATTGGTTTTGTTTCCCCAGGTAGTGCAAAAACAGACAATGGGTGCGGTGAAAATTGAAAACAGTCATTTGATCGCCAGTTGTGTCAAAAATGTTGGTGTTAAAAATTCTTAAAATCTGATAATCCTTCTTTATGTTACAACTGAAAATGTCCAGGATGTTTTTTCAGACACGGTGTAGATCGAATGAATAATAATACCCCATTCACACGAACCGACTGTCTGTTAAATAGTTTGACAAACTGTAATTGCTCCGAAAAACTGTCATCAATATCAATATCAACACAGAGAATGTGAAATACAAAGTCACATTTGCTGCAGCTGACTTTTTACTACATTTTAAGTCACATTTTTACACTCTTTAGCTATAATCAGTCCTAAGAAAAAACACCGTCACAATATAGTACAATTAATGTATCGTACCGGGTGGCACTAAAAAACGTCCCAAAATTTGCGTAAATATAACAGCGTGCATACTTTATGGAGATAAATTTCCCTTCATGCATTTGTAGACCAATGTGTACTCTTACTCACTTATAAATTTCAGTGACTTTACTAATGACACCATTGAATGCCGCTTAATGACGTAAGACAAGTTAAAAATCTAATTATGTAAAGACAACGTTCCATTACACCGCATCAAAGCAACTCAAAATTTTCTTCAACACAACATGCGGGTTTCATCAGCTCACAAGAATGGACAGCGCATTTGAATCAGCTACGTTACTGAGTTTAAGATACCCTGCAAGAACTTGTTTATCAAGGAAAGGCATGAGCCGTTTGCGAAACTCAAAGATCAAAATGTTATCGCAGACACATGGCATGACGTCAACATCAGACAGCCAGAATCAGAAAAGCCATACTGCAGTGGAAAAAGCATCTAGCAGCAGCGGCAAAGGAAAATGGAGGACCTATTCAGCACATTTTCTGCTGATCATTTCACTGGTGATTTGGCCTACTGTGACGTTTTGGCATAGCCTGCGTACAAGCGGCAACGCAAATGATGAACCGCTTGCAAAAATTGCATTGTGGTGTGTGATGCTATTTTGTTTGTATCACAGCTAATACAAAAGTGTT